>Flurry_p2__coassemble_10656_pt1 | contig 2223 bp, 3 predicted proteins | sample Flurry_p2__metabat2_low_PE_003 | metagenome-assembled genome bin Flurry_p2 | reverse complement strand
ATACCGATTCAGTCAGGTCCCATGAAGCCTCTGAATTTATTCAGAGGTAGTTCACTTTCCAAACTGAAACAATTGCTGCGCAACCCTATGATGCCTTTGCAAAAATGGGCTTATCTCAAGAGACTCGTGTTGGTGAGTATATGGATCATAGAAGCAAAAATGGCACTGTTGGACACGTTGTTATGCCTGATATTTGGCGATCTTTTGTGGCCAGTTGGACGATGGATGGTGGGCGAATGACAGAGATGAAACTGTATCCAATTGATTTGAGTATGCATAAATCGAAGGCACAAAGAGGCTGGCCTACTCTTACGGATGATGTGAAAGTACTGGAAAAGATTCAGGAGCTAAGTTCCCAACTAGGGACGACTGTGACCATAAAGGATGGTATTGGTTACGTGGAATTTTAGATAATTGGGGGTGGTATCACCCCCAATCACAATAGATTGCTTAATTGGGTTCCGGTAATAAAAAGGCTCCGAGGGTACAAAGAACACCAACGACAACCAAAATAATCATCACGGTATCAATGCCATAGGCATCGGCAATCATGCCCATAATTGGGGTAAAAATACCACCCAAAGATCCAGATAATCCAAGCGTCACACCAGAGGCAAAACCTAAGTTTTTAGCCAAGTAAGACTGACCTAAAACAACATAGGCTGAGTACGTGCCGTTCAAAGTAAAGCTTAAAACAGCAATAATGGGATAGAACCACAAAAAGTCTGGAGCAACAATCAATAGAGCAAACGCAGGCGCCATTAAAACATAACCCACTTTACAGGCATTCGTTAAACCAATTTTGTCAGTTAACCACCCCCCGGCTAAGGTCATAAAAATACCAGTGATGGATAAGAAGGCCAAAAGCGTACTTGCTGTGACTTCAGAGACACCAAAGCGGTGAATGCAGTAAAGAGGAAGGAATGAAAGCAGGCCGGTAAATGCGCAGCTTCGGCAGAGAATAACAAAGCTCAAGCGCCCAAAAGCTGGCCAATTATTTTTACCTGGTTCTTTTGCTTCTATAGCAACTTTCTTTTCTGAGGAGGGCAGATTTAAATTTTCGAAGATTTTTGGAATCGTTCGCCACATAACGATGGCCATGATGAAACCAAAAATAGCGAAAAAGACGGTGCCCGAGAGACCAAACCAAGTAATCAAGGCCGCTGCGATCAGAGGACCGACACCAAACCCCGCATTTCCACCCACAGAGAATATGCCCATACCGGTCGCACGATATTTTCCAGACAGTTGGTTGATCAGGCGTGCGGCTTCCGGATGAAAAAACGCACCCCCAATGCCCATCAATGTGACTGCCACAAAAATGGCCCAATAGTTACTGGTAATGCCAGTAATCCCAAGGCCAATACCACTTAATAAAATGCCAGCCGCCATAAACCAGTGGCGTTCACTCTTATCAGACCAGTAACCAAATAGAGGCTGAACGAGTGATGCAAAAAATGACGAAGCAAACATGAGCCCCGTAATTTCTGTGTAGCTTAGTCCGTTATGCAAAACAAAAAAGGGCAATATGGCAGGTAGTGCGCCAGGGGCTAGGTCCACACTTAAATGACCTAAAGACACTAAATAGACGTACAGTTTTTTCATAATGCGACAGAATGGATCGCAAGGGTCCATAGATAGATGGTTACTGATAAATACACAATTTAAATCATAACTCGTACCGAAGTTCCAAAGCACTGGTGCTTGCGATTAAGTGAGAGTCCTTAGGTTGAGAAATTGAGTTTTCAAATAGAAGAAAAGGCCGAAAGAGTTGAGACTCGTTTCGGCCAAGAGTAGATCGTTAATTATTTGATTTATTAAAAGAAACCTCTTTTCTTCTCAGACATAGAAATGAAGATGTTCTTTGTTTGGCTGTAGTGGCTCAACATCATTTTGTGTGTTTCTCGACCAATGCCAGACTTTTTGTAGCCACCGAAAGGAGCGTGGGCAGGCAATTCATTGTAGGTGTTGATCCACATGCGTCCTGTTTGTACTTCGCGTGCAACTCTCAGTGCTTGGTTAATGTCACGAGACCAAACCGCGCCACCTAAGCCGTATTCACTATCGTTAGCTAAAGCAATAACTTCCTCTTCGGTCTTAAATTTAATAATAACGGCAACAGGTCCAAAAATTTCCTCTTGTGCAATGCGCATGTCGTTGGTGACATTGGCAAGCAAAGTCGGTTGCATGAAGGCTCCTTTTTTAAGCCCTTCAACGCTAGCG
>Flurry_p2__coassemble_6264_pt1 | contig 3509 bp, 2 predicted proteins | sample Flurry_p2__metabat2_low_PE_003 | metagenome-assembled genome bin Flurry_p2 | reverse complement strand
GCAAAGTACACTTCTCCCCCACAAGGGAAAAAATTTGTCCCTTGCGGAAGGTTTTTTTAAAAAACAAGAACTACCAGAACATCCCGCCTTCAAAACCATCTGAAATCGATGGCATTGCTACCGGTTCGGAAAGGACAGGCAAAGGCTCAATGTTCGTTTCTGACTCAGGAAGATCTAGCTGTTCATTATCGACGGCTTGATCTACCTCATCGTCTTGCTGAGCAGGTTGCGGCATTGGCGTCACCGGCGTCAAGGTATCCTCTTCACTTTCGCTTGGTTGGTTCTTAACGGTATCGTCTTTGTCAAACGAATCGAACATACGATCAATCTCGTCCAGATCATCCAATAACGATTGTGAGACACCCTCGTCTAGCGGCGATTGTTCTTTTGGCTCATCCTGCAATTGAGGCGTTGCCTCTTGCTCTTGGGGTGCTTGAGAGCACTCTTGAGGCGCAGGTTCTTCCTTGACAATTTCTTGCTCTGTGCTTTCCGAACTAGGAGCGATTGTTTCATCGCCCTCTTCGTTCGTTGCGGACAAAGAGAAGTTGTCAGGATTTTGAGCTTCTAGAACAGCCGTGCTTAAATCACGCATACGTTCAGGATCGCACAGCATTAAGGTCGTTGCAGTTAGACGCGTTACGTCGTTGCCCGCATACGGCCCATGTTTTGCGATATTTGAGATCGTTGCATTGATATTTTCCACAATTGGCATGATGTCGCTATCTAAAAAAGACAGCCCCAACAAGCGATCACGGATTTTCTTCAATGGCGTGATGGCACGTCCCGAAATTTCCTTTTTTCCCGCCATCGAGCATCGATAAAGCTCTCTAGCGGTCTTGGCGACTTCTTCCAACAATGTTTGACCCAAACTGTTTTCAGTTTGAGTAAAACGCTTTTGGTGTTCCGAGTCGTCCAAAGGAGAGACCTTGAACACGTTATAGTCGGCCACAATGCGGTCGGCAACGTGATGCTTGGTCTTAATTCCGGTGGCTATGCCTGCAAACCGTGGGTTGGCATCGATCCACTCACGAACACATTGGTCATAGTCGGCAATGAGCTTATCGCGCTCTGCGTTATATGACTTCACGAGTTCGTTGAGTTCAGCAATCGTGCTATCGGCCTTTTCTAGTGGCACAGCATACCCACCGAGGTAAGGTACACCGACCGCTTCTAAGAGTCTAACGGCACGTTGCTTGATCGCAGCAAAAACGCGAAGTTTTGCCGGATCGAAGATCTTTTTGCTACCCAAATGAACGAGTTCATCGGGCGGCAATTCGCCGCCTTGTCCCAGCTGAATGTCGCCTTTGTCAAGGACGCACTGTCCAGACCATTGACGGAAGTTCAGAATGACAACGGCGAGGCGGTCAGAAAGTTGTTGTGAGTTTTGCATTTTGCACTCCAAAAAAATGGGTACAAAATGCCCCAGTGGGTCAGTTTTGTACCCACATGGGAAAAAAATAATTAGAACCAAAGGCTCGAAATCGACGAATCTTGGATGTTGAAAACTTGAGTTGGTGCCGATTCCAGGACTAAGGATCCCGTTATCACCTTTAAGTTTTCTGTTTCCATGTCACCAATTAGACGAGCAATGGTCGCTTGTCTTTCGCCTTCGCGAACATTTCCAATTTCAATTAGAAATAGGTACAAGGCCCTCAACACATGCGCGATCTCGTTTCTTAAGAGAAGAAGACCCAGTTTATTTGTGTTGAGGCTTTGCTCATTGGTTTGTATGAACCTTAGCACTGCCTCTGCCCCCTGGATTACCGGATTCCAACGAACGTTTGGATAGGCCTCTTGCCAATGCTTGAGGTGTTCCAAACGACTTTTTTGGAAATTAATCTCCTTGAAAAGAAGATCTGGTGAAAGGAACAATTGCACGATGAGTTTTTTTTCAAGCTCTGCTTGAGAGAATACTTTTCGCTCAATACGAAATCGAGCAGACAAACCAAATCTCTCAAGAGCCTCGGCAACTTGCCAGTATATGTCGTTAGGCGACACAACACCGCCGAACTTTTTGAAAACATGATTAGCTTTTGATTGCGGATAAAAGGTTTTGAGCCACTGCTCGGCATCTTCTCCGCTAAAAAGCTTTTCATATTCATCAACGATTCGGGTCGCTTCTTCAGTCCTTGGAATCAGAAATTCCTTGCAGTATCGAGCAGACAAGAATCTGCCAACGATTTCGTCAAGATTCTTGAGGTGCTCATTTTCCAAAGACCTAAAGTCTTTGAGATGCAACTGCAAATCTTTTGCTTGAAATTTAGAAACAAAGTCTAAAGAGACGAGGCTGTCCATTAATGTCTGAGTATCTATCAGCTCAGGATTTTTCCTGATGAGATAGACATTAAAATCCTTTTCCATTTTGTACTCCAAAAAAATTGGGTACAAAAAATCCCACATGGGTTTTTGTACCCATACGGGATGATTATTGGATTAAGCTAATTAGTGGTTTTGGTGTTTGGACTCTTTGTCTTTGCGTATACTTCTGTTTTGACATCCACCCCTCACTGAAGTGAGAGGATTCCTACAGGTAGTGCATGGTTTTATGCCGTACACCACCTTCGGTGGGTTCCTGTTGCTGACCAACTATCGTTGGTTCACTCGGCAGGCATCGAAGGGACTGTCCGTCCCCGGTTTAAGACATTAATCGCCCCTACCACATCAGCATTGTTGGTGTAGCCGCATTGACGGCACTCAAACTTCGCTTGCGTAGGGCGATTTTCTTTTTCACAATGGCCGCAACTCGGGCACGTTTGACTCGTGTACGCAGGATTAACCTTTGTCACGTAGCCACCGTGTTTAAGCAGCGCCCACTCCAGACTTGAAACCCATTGATGAGGCGAAAACCGCAACATCGCTTTGTTTAAGCCTGACTTTTGTTTAACCCGTTGACCTGGCTCTTCTATCGTCCCCTTGGCACTTGCTGTCATATTACGTACTTTCAAATCCTCGACATAGACCATCCCGACCGTGCGTGCAATGGCATTTGCCGTTTGTTGACAGAAATCCTTACGAATGTAGCGAAGTTTTTGATAGAGCTTTTGGATCTGCGCCTTCAAGCGTCGACGCTTGCGGCTGGGTTTTGTTTTATCAAAGGCTTGAGCCAAACCACACTTGGCCAACTGACGTCGAGCCTCGTAGTTATGGCTTAAAGCCCTCTGCTTTTGAGCAATTTGCTTTTCAATGGCCTTGATGCGATCAGTGTCGATTTGATAGACCTTGCCGTCAGAGGTGGTGACGGTTTGGGCGATGCCCAAATCAATTCCACATTCACCGGCAAGTGTCTGCATAGGTGTGTAGTTGATCAGCTTCGTGATCACCACAAACCACTTCGTTCCATCGCGCTTGATCGTTACTTGACGAACAAGCCCTTCGGCCGTGTCTCGACTTTTCCGATAGCGCACAAACCCTAACTTCGGGACAAAGACGCGAGCGTTGGCTTCGTCAATGTCTTCTCTTTTAGGTTGAGGCAATCGAAAACTGTCACCATGATCTCTTGACTTGAAGCG
>Flurry_p2__coassemble_1506_pt1 | contig 12736 bp, 10 predicted proteins | sample Flurry_p2__metabat2_low_PE_003 | metagenome-assembled genome bin Flurry_p2 | reverse complement strand
ATTTTGGATATCTATAAGTACATTTAAATAGGTTTATTATAGCAGATTTAAGCCCTGTCAGACTTCCCCATACAACCCCCGCTTTTATCCGGAGATCTTTGGCCGTACTCTCATCAGTTGAAACAGGCAATGTCAATAAAACGATAGCAAGCAAAATACTACCAATACCGACCCAACCCCAAAAAGTTGGAGCATTACCTAAAAAATAATGGCGGCAATGACCGTCAGTAAAGGCCCCTTTCCTCTGGCTGTTGGATAAACAATGGAATAGTCACTATGGCGATAGCCCTGTTGTAAAACAACGCCATAGCAAACATGAATGGGAGCAGATAAAAAAATCACCAGCCATCCGATAGACGTGATATTGGAAAAAGCTTGACTATCCCAAATCAATAGAGCTGGAACCGTTACTACGGCAGTCATCCAATAGACAACCCACCAAAAGGTACGATTAGAATTGGCCTTTTTTAAATAGTAATTCCACATTGCGTGAACCAATGCTGCTAATAAAACCAATCCTAACGCAGATAAAGACAGCCTCTTCAAGCCTCGCAAATTGAAGCGCGTTAAGTTTAATCTTAAACCAGTTTAATTATGGCAGCTCCAATCGATAACCTACACCAATTTCAGTCATTAAAAACTGAGGCACTGTAGGATTTTCTTCTATCTTCTGTCTTAAACGATTGATGTAGATTCGAAGGTAATGAGGACGACAAATGTACCCCTTTCCCCAAACCGCATTCAAAAGATAACTTTGAGTTAACACTCTACCTTGAGAACTTAATAACACTGATAAAAGCTTTTGTTCAGTTTTAGTTAAATGAATTTCTTCGCCATTTTTTATCAACATATGCTTTTGTGGATAATAAATCACTTCGCCAAAAGCCACGCTATCAACAACCTTCTCCACTCCCAATGTTACTCGACGTCGAAGTTGCACCCGAACTCGAGCCAATAACTCATCCGCACTAAAGGGTTTAGTCAAATAATCATCTGCCCCAGAATCCAAAGCTAAAACTTTCATTTTGTCATCAGTTCTAGCTGATAGAACAATAATAGGAATATTGCTATGGGTTCGAAAAACCTGGATAAGTTCCAATCCATCACCGTCAGGCAATCCTAAATCCAAAAGAATTAAATCAGGCTTGACTGTTGATATTGCGATAAGACCTCGCTTTAAATTTTCCGCCAAAGTGACTTTAAAACCTTCATCTTTAAGTACTCGATTCAAAAGTGTAGAAATAAACGTATCATCTTCTACAACAACAATCATCTCTCTACTCATTTAATTTAGCCCCATTTGCTCTAGTGGTCACAGACATCTCCTCCTCAATATTCGAGTCTTCTATTTGGAAACGATCCGCACTTTCATTAAAAGTCTCGTCCACAGTCACTTCGTTTTGTAATTCCTCATCTTCAATTTCAGGCATCTCAACCAAAGGCAATGCCAACGTAAAGCAAGCGCCTCCAAGACTCGATGGTAGCGCAACCAAGTCCGCATCATGAACTCGGGCAATGGTCCGACAAATAGCCAATCCCAAACCAACACCAGCGACATTACTTTCTTTTTGTCCTCGACGGAATGGGTCAAAGAGCCGTTGTGAATTTTTCGGTAATCCTGGACCATCATCCATCACTGATAGCGTTATACATTCATTACGGCGTTTAACCTCAATTACAACGGTGCTACCTTTCGGGCAATATTTTGTAGCATTATCTACCAAATTCGACAGAAGTCGATCAAGCAAAATCTGGTCACCATAAAGCAGTGGACAATCAGGCTCGATATCGATACGAACATTAAAGTTAAGGAGTTGCTCTTTAAGATTGGCAAAGGTTGCTCCAATCAACTCTTCTGCTGGGAACCATTCTTTATTGAGCTCAACTTGATTACTTTGTAGACGAGCCATTTCCAAAAGATTCGTTACCAAGCGACGCATACGATCAGAAGACTCAATCAAAACACCCCCTATTTCCAGTGCCCCTTCAATATCATGCTTTTTCAACTGGCGTAAAAGTTGCTCTACGTTACCATTAAGCGCGGTCAATGGTGTTCGTAAGTCATGAGAAAGGGTTTGAATTAAGGAGTGACGTAAGCGTTCCGCTTCCATACTCATTAAAGTTTGTCGCGTTTCTTCAACTAGTTCCAAACGGTCAACTGTCTGTGCAATCAGCGCTGTCAGAGCTGAAATTAAATTGCTAGTACCATGATCGTTCCATTGAGAAACATTTTTTAATTTTAAAACGACAACGCCTAATGGGGCTTCACTACCAAGCCTTAGAGGTAAGTACAAATAGGGGCTAGAAGCAATAGTATGCGTTCCCATTCCTGCCGGTTGACCATGATCCATACACCATTGCAGTATAGCCTGATCAACACGAGCTAAAGAACCTCTTTGACGAATTAAATCTTTTTCTGCATCTGCAATCCAAAACTCGCACGTCACCCCCAAATCAGTCTTAAAGATTTGGGCCATAATCTCATAAAGTTGTTCCTCTTCAGTAACTGATGATAACAACCGAGCTGTTTCGTATAGCAGACGAGTTTGTCGTTCACGTTCATGAGCTTGTTTGGCCATTTCTTGCCGCGTTGAAACCAAATGAGCTGCCACCACACCCACAATAAACATTGTCAAAAACGTAAAGAGGTATTGGATATCGGCCACCTTAATGGACCAATACGGAGGAACCATGACAAGGTCAAATGCAACAACAGAAAGCATCGTCACAAACGAGGCTGCCAACATGCCATATCGAACTGCAATGTATAGCGTTAGCAGCAGATAGCACATAATGATGTTGGTAACCTGGATGTACTCGACCAATGGAAATAGCGCAATTGTGAGCAAGACCGCACAGATCGTAGAGATAACCAATGCATTATTGCCCGTATAGCGCAAACTTCTAAAAACATTAGCCAATGAATCTCGCCAAGTACGGTGCTTTGCTGCGAAAGGTAGTGTCAAAATATTAATTTCAGGCGCTAAGTTACGTAACTTTGTCTTGCGAGTATAGTTATTCCAAAAGCCTTCAGAGGTGATTGCTACAATCAATAAATTATGAGTACGCATGTACTCGACAATTGATCGAGCGTATCCACCAATTAATACATCAGTCGTAGCCCCTAACGTTTGTGCATATTGCAACAGATCTGTTGCCCGATCTCGATCTTCTTTTGTATCTGTAGCAGAATTAATCCAAATACAGTGCCATTCGTTTGAAAGTGAACGAGCTAAACGACTAACTTGTTGTACTGCCTCTTCAGTTGTGGAGTGCTCTAAAATAAGCAAAATACCAAAAGCCGTATCATCAACTTTTCGCCAATTGCTCAACGAACGGTACTTTTTAACTTCAACATCGACACGATTGGCCATTAAACGAAGCGCCAACTCTCGCAAGGCAATCAAATTTGATCGCTTGAAATAATTGTCCTTTGCTCGCTCAATAACATGAGGCAAATAAATTTTCCCCGCTTCTAAGCGCCTAATTAAATCTTCGGGAGGCAAGTCAACTAGACGCACTTCATCAGCAGCGTCAAAAATACGATCTGGAATAGTCTCATTAACTTCCACTCCCGTTACGCGTGAGACAACCCCATTGAAGCTTTCTAAATGCTGAATGTTGAGTGTTGTATAAACATTGATACCTAAATCCAAAATTTCATCAATATCTTGCCAGCGTTTTAAATGACGTGAGCCACGCGCATTGCTATGGGGCATTTCGTCAATTAAAACCAATGCTGGCCGACGTCGAATAATTTCATCGATGTCTAAGCGCTCAAAGACATGCCCATTATGTGTTTCTCTGACACGATCTAGAACCTCAAGACCTTCTAATAAAGCCTCGGTATCCTTCCGTTTATGGGTATCAACCCAGCCAACCAATACATCCAAACCTTCTTTGCGCTTTTCTCTTGCTTCGGTGAGCATGGCGAAGGTTTTCCCTACGCCAGGAGCTGCTCCAAGAAAGATTTTCAATTTACCACGATGCTTTTCAGCTTCTTTTAAAAGCGCTTGAGGATCGGGGCGATGATCAATATTGTCTGGCATAGGGAAAGCCTCAGAATCACCTTACTATTTTTGTTTTTGCAAAGCCGTTTTCACTGACAAATTCAATGCTAAAACGTTGACGTAGGCATGATGACCGAAAATAGCTCGCTCAGTATTTGCCTCAATCAAGCGCTTAAGAATATTAATAGATAGTCCCGTACGCTCTGCAACCTTAGGCATTTGATAATACGCCGCTTGAGCTGTGATGTGCGGATCCAAACCCGAACCTGATGCTGTTAGCAAATCCACTGGAACCTTTTCTGTACTACCCGTCTTTGCATGCCATGTATTGGAACGTTGTTCAATGGCAAATTGTTGCTTGGGATTTGTTGTTCCCAAGTTACTACCACTACTGCCTTGAGCATTGTAAGGCGTCTCTGTGGTCATGGATGGACGAGATTGAAAATACGGTGTGGAAGAAAAGTCCTGTCCAATTAGCTGACTACCAACCGTTATACCATTGTCTTGAACTAACGATCCATTGGCTTGATTAGGAAAAATTGCTTGAGCTAACCCAGTCATCACCAAAGGATAGGCGACCCCTAAAAGTAAAGTTAAGACCGTCATCATCCAAACTGCCTTTATAGCAATGGATAACGTACTATCGGAAGCTTGATTAGGCTTTAGTATGTTTTGATTATGCATTTGTTACTCCCCTAGACAATCCCAAGCACTGTTAAACACATGTCAATGAGTTTGATGCCAATAAATGGAGCAATTAAACCACCCAAACCGTAGACCAATAGATTTCGCTTCAAAAGCGTCTGGGCCGACAAGGCACGATAAGCTACACCCTTTAGTGACAATGGTATCAAAGCCACAATTATTAATGCATTAAAGATCACAGCACTTAAAAGAGCTGACAATGGGCTTTGCAACCCCATAACATTCAATGCACTCAAACCTGGGTAAGTAGAAGCGAAAGCCGCAGGAATAATGGCGAAATACTTGGCAACGTCATTGGCCAACGAAAAGGTCGTTAATGCACCGCGAGTCATCAGCATTTGCTTACCAATGCAGACCACATCAATGAGCTTGGTTGGACTAGAGTCCAAATCCACCATGTTGGCAGCTTCTTTAGCAGAAGCCGTACCGCTATTCATCGCAACAGCTACGTCAGCTTGAGCTAACGCTGGTGCATCATTTGTACCGTCACCCGTCATTGCAACCATGTGACCTTCATTTTGGTAACGACGAATTGTTTCTAACTTGCTCTCTGGCGTTGACTCGGCAAGAAAGTCATCGACTCCTGCCTCCGCAGCAATTGCTGCTGCAGTTAACGAGTTATCCCCAGTAATCATGACAGTCTTAATACCCATACGACGAAGGTCTTCGAACTTTTCTGCAATACCTGGTTTCACAATATCCTTTAGTTCAATGACTCCTAAAACACGTGAGCGATTTGTAACCAATAGAGGTGTCGATCCACGTGCTGCCACTTCATTGGCCGTTTTAATAATGGGAAATGCCACACTCTTGCCTAAAGATTCAACATAACGTGCAATTGCATCTGGAGAACCCTTACGAATTTGATCGTGTCCTACATTCACTCCCGACATGCGACTTTGTGCTGTAAAGGGAATAAAAGTAGCATCCTTGGGAAGGGTAGATTGACAGCGCCCCTTAGATAAACGCTGAGCGAGCAAAACAATCGACTTACCTTCTGGAGTGTCATCGGCCAAAGACGATAACAAGGCTGCTTGGATCATTTCTTCTTTCATGATGCCTGGAGCTGGGTAAAAGTTACTGGCTTGGCGATTCCCATAGGTAATCGTCCCAGTCTTATCAAGCATAAGGACATCAACATCACCTGCGGCCTCCACTGCACGACCAGAACGAGCAATGACATTAGCCCCTAAAAGTCTGCTCATACCCGCTACGCCAATAGCAGACAAAAGCCCTCCAATCGTTGTTGGAATTAAGCAAACTAACAAAGCCACTAAGATCGTATAACCAATGACTTCCCCTGTACCATTTGAGCTTACGCTATAGGACGAGAACGGCAAAAGCGTTGCTGTGACTAAAAGAAAAATGACGGTCAAAGCCAGGAGCAAAATTGTCAAAGCAACTTCATTTGGTGTCTTACGACGTTCTGCACCTTCAACCATGGAAATCATTCGATCGATAAAGGACTCTCCAGGATTTGTATTCACTTCAACCACAATCCAGTCAGAAAGAACTGTCGTACCCCCCGTTACAGAACTAAAATCACCTCCAGACTCGCGAATAACAGGAGCGGACTCACCAGTAATAGCTGACTCATTAACTGAGGCAATACCCATCAACACTTCACCGTCACAAGGAATGACTTCGCCAGCCTTAACCAAAACAACATCTCCTTTACGAAGTGTTGTGGAATCCACCATTTTCCCAGGGCAAGCAACACCCCAAAGTTCTCGGCTTTCTGCACTAATCACAAAGGCTGGCATACTTTTTTTCAGCCCTTTCAATGCAGAAGCTTGAGCCCTAGCTCGACCCTCAGCGAGAGCTTCTGCAAAATTAGCAAACAACACCGTAACCCATAGCCAAAATGCCGTCATCCCCGTCAAAACAACGGATTCAGAATAAAGCCCCATTGAGGCTGCAATAAAAAGAACCGTGGTGAAAATACTTCCTAAATAAACTAAGAACATCACCGGATTACGTAATTGCACTTTAGGACTCAACTTGCGAAAGCTTTCAACCAAAGCCTCCTTCACTAATGTCGAATCAAAAAGCGGAATCTTTTTCTTTGTCATATTCAACTCACATTTTGTTCAACTGTCGGTTAAGCAATCCCAAAGAGTGCTAAGTGTTCTGCTACCGGCCCTAAAGCAAGAGCCGGAATGTAGGTGAGCGCTCCCACCAACAAAATGACACCGACTAAGAAGAACATGAATAACAAACCATTTGTACGCAACGTACCAACTGAAGCTGGGATAATTTTTTGTTGAGCCAAAGATCCAGCTAATGCCAAAACTGCGGCAATAATCAAAAAGCGACCAAACCACATAGCTAAACCCAAACCAACATTAAAAAACGGTGTATTAGCATTTAACCCTGCAAAAGCCGAGCCATTATTGTTTGCTGCTGAACTCCATGCATAGAGATATTCACTAAAACCATGAGCACCTGGATTATTGAGGCTAGCCAAAGCTTCAGGATAGAAACACGTAATTGCTGTACCAATTAACACAACAACTGGAGTCACTAGCATCGCAATACCAGCCAACTTCATTTGCGTCGGCGTAATCTTCTTTCCCAGATATTCAGGTGTACGACCTACCATTAAACCAGCGATAAAAACACTGATCACAACAAAGACCATGACACCGTAAAAACCAGCACCAACTCCACCAAAAACTACTTCACCTAATTGCATCAACCAAGTTGGAATTAAGCCGGACAAAGGCATTAATGAGTCGTGCATGTTGTTGACAGCTCCACAAGAAGCTGAAGTCGTCACAACGCTAAATAACGAAGTGGCAGCCAAGTCAAAACGAACTTCTTTTCCCTCCATATTCATCATGTCGGCTGCAATGCCAAACTCTTTTAAAATCGGGGGAGTCATGCCTTCGCTATACGAAAAGCCAACAAAACAAAGAACAAAAATGACTGCCATTGCCCCCCAAATCGTCCAACCCTCTCTCGTATCTTTAACGACATGACCAAATGTATAGGTTAAAGCCGAAGAAATCGCGAAAATTGAAAGACTTTCAATGAAATTGCTCAATTGCGTTGGGTTTTCGAACGGGTGAGAACCATTGGCATTGAAAAAGCCCCCACCATTCGTTCCCAAAAGCTTGATGGCTTCTTGAGATGCTACTGGTCCCATAGCAATTGTCTGTTGAGTACCTGCTAAGGTTGTTACCGTTTGATAAACGTCCAAATTTTGAATAACACCTTGACTCACAAGAAAAAGGCAATAGACAACACAAATTGGCAAAAGTAACCAAACAGACACATGGACAAGGTCTGTCCAGAAGTTCCCAATATCTGCTGCTTCCTTTTTAATAAAACCACGCATTAATGCGAAAGCGACTGCAATACCAGTGGCAGCAGAAACAAAGTTCTGAACTGTCAAACCAGCCATTTGCGTGAAATAGCTCATCGTGCTCTCACCGCCATAGCTTTGCCAATTAGTATTCGTCACAAAACTCACTGCCGTATTAAAAGCTTGAGAAGCTTCAACAGGACCAAAACCTTGTGGATTAAAAGGCAGAAAACCTTGCACGCGTTGTAATAGATACAAAAAAACAAAACCCGCCACATTAAATAGCAACAGTGACAAGGCATACTCATACCAACTTTGACCACGCCCATTGATAAAGAGTGACTTCATTAAAAGTCGATCAGCACCTACAACACATTTAGGCGCTCTACCTTCAACCATAGGAACCATCCAAAGGCCCAGTGGTTTTGTTAGCAAAAATAAAACTGCCAAAAAGGCAATTAAACAATAAAGACTCGATTGCATATGCACTCCGATTATCCCTTTTTAAGCTATCCAAAGTTCATAAACGAGCCATGCAATTAACACCAAAGCAATTATGAAAAACACCATTTCTATAATTGGCATGACTACTTCTCCTGGTGCGTTAAAAATTTCACAAAAATCCGTAGTACCCATTTGATGCAAAGAATCATCAAAACAGTAGGTACCAACATCCACAGATCAGCCATATAAAAACTCCTTTTTTTAGAGGCTCTGCATCAGGTTGGATCTTAGAAATTTAAATATTAAAAGGGTGTTAAATTGTCTTTTTGAAATATAAATAAGGTATATATTTTCTTTATATTCAATACATTACAATCAAACTAAAAAATAAGGGCTATTTTTTAAGGCAAGGTAAAGTACTTTGCTCTCTTTGCAAAGTATTTTTTGTTCAATGAATACCTGAGTAACCAATCAGCATTCGGATGGAAGTGATTTAATTTTGAAAAGTTCAAATATCAATGTGTGTTCTAAGACGTTAAGACCATGATGTATTTGAACTGTGTATGTGGTGATGTGTGTTGAAATTATAAAAAAATGGACCACCCCAACAGGAGTAGCCCATCTTGGAGGAGTTCGTAGCGAACTCCTCGTTCCGTGCGGATAATTCCGAAGAATTAACGCTTGGAGAATTGCTTGCGACGGCGAGCACCGCGAAGACCGACCTTCTTACGTTCGACTTCACGAGCGTCACGCGTAACGAAACCAGCAGCAGACAATTGAGCCTTCAAGCCAGCATCGTAGTCGATCAAAGCACGGGTAAGACCATGGCGAACAGCACCAGCTTGGCCCGTTTCACCACCGCCACGAACGTTGACCATCACGTCAAACGTTTCAACGTTTTGCGTGAGTTCCAACGGTTGCATAACGACCATACGGCCCGTTTCGCGGTGGAAGTATTCGTTCAAAGGACGACCGTTGATAACGATCTTACCGGAACCACGCTTGATAAAGACGCGGGCCACGGAGCTCTTGCGACGGCCAGTGCCGTAATTGTAATTGCCGATCATGCCGAATCCTTATTAGATGTCGAGGTTCTTGGGTTGTTGAGCCGTATGCGGATGTTGTTCATCAGCATAGATCTTCAACTTCTTAATCATTTGGTAGCCCAACGGGCCCTTCGGGAGCATACCCTTAACAGCGATTTCAAGGGCGCGACCCGGGAAACGATCTTGCATGTTGCCGAAGGTCGTTTCGATGATGCCACCAGGATAACCCGTGTGACGGAAGTAACGCTTGTCCGTAGCCTTGTTACCGCTCATCTTCATCTTGGAAGCGTTGATAACGACGATGTAATCGCCCGTGTCAACGTGCGGCGTGTATTCAGGCTTGTGCTTACCACGAAGGCGAGCAGCGATTTCAGCAGCGAGGCGACCAACGATCTTATCGGTAGCGTCAACGACGTACCATTCGCGGTTCACTTCGAGCGGCTTAGCCGAGAAGGTCTTCATTATAAATTCACCTATCAATGAAAACGCACGAGAGTTACTCAAATCGTGCGTCTAAAGGATTGCCGCTTAGGCCGCAAGCACCAGCGACAGAGTCCGAAAAAATTCTTTTCCTCTTTATCAGCTTCAGGAAACAGAGAATAAACCTAGCCAATAAAAGGAGTGAGGATTTTACATAAAAAAGATAGAAAAAACAAATCTATAAATAGAAAATCCCCGCCCCACACTTTAGAGGTTCAAAAGCGCCTTTTTTAGCCCTGAATCAATAGCTTTATCACCAAGCCAAATGCGCAAAACAGCATCATACAAGGCTTGTGAGCCAATACTTTCACCGATGACTTTGCCATTGACTTGAACACTGACACCTTTATTGGTCACAAAATCGAAGTCAACACAATCGTTTTCGTGGACATCTCCAATTTGCTTCATCACTGCAATGAGTTTTTCAATATCTTTAGCAATGGCTTGACGTTGCTCTTGGGTTGAATTCTCTTTTAAGCCATCATTTAAAGCATCCACAAAATCATTAGCATCCACATCACGACGCAAAACCAAACGAACACGCTTGCTTCCATTTTGCTTTTGAACATCGTCCTGAGATTGTGTCGCTTGAGGCAAATACAAACCAGCCGAATAGACTTTGACAAACAAAATCTTTCTTAATCCTGCACCATTTAGTACCAGTTGCTCCGACTTCAGACTTAAGCGGTCCTCGTAATTGACACCATCGACCACCTTGGCGTAAGACACTTGCATGCAGCAGCCTGCCAATAAGGTAACTATTATTTTTTTCAGCAACATTTCTTTCTCTGAGGAAAAAATTGAAAACTGATAGTCTGCCAAAAAACAAAGTCCACAAAATGCCTCACACTCTGCGGACTTTCCTTTAACCAAAATAGGTTAACTCGTTTATCTGATCGCTTAATCCTTAAAAGCTAAACTCAAAGTATCCTTTGTTGGTTTCTCGATCTTAAGCTTGAGCTCTATAAGCCTTTCATTGCGAATCACATGAACGGATACTGTTTGTCCAACATAGACCTTAATAAGTTTTTCCAGATTGGCTTTTGTCACATGGATGCCAGACAATGCTACAAGCCAATCCCCTTCACTCAAACCAGCCTGTTGAGCAGGCGACTGTTCTATAACAGTGCGCACCATCAATTGCTCATTGCCACTTACCGCCAAACCCAATGCGGTTAATGGTTCTGTATCAGTCTTAGTGACCTTGATACCTAATTGTGCAAACGCCTTTTTCCAATCTGGCTCTTCGCAAGCATCAACCCAGCAGGCTAACTCTGCATCCACTGCGATACCTGTGGCGTCATAGATAAGCTCCGCCATGGCATCTTCATCAAGCCCCGCGTAGTCACTTCCGACCTCTTTATATTGTTCCCAGGCTAAGCGAAGCACATCATCAAGGCTCTTTTCACCCTTACTCTTAGCTCGGATATGACTATCCAAAGCTAACGCAACCAAAGCCCCCTTATCGTAGTAACTTGTGACACTATTTTGACGATTCACCATTGTCTTATAGTATTTAGTCCAGGCGTCAAACGAACTTTCCGACAAACTTTGATGTAAACGCCCCGCAGCCCAGAGATGGCGATTGAGAACTTTTGCGATACCAGAGCAGTAAGCTTCCTGAGTAATGCTCTCCGTCTTCAGTAACAACAAATCGTCGTAATAACTCGTAAATCCCTCAAACACCCACAACAAACGTGTGTAGTTTTCATCGTGATAGTCGTACGGAACAAATGCGGCTGGCTTTACGCGCTTAACCCACCAAGCATGGAAATACTCATGCGTAAATAGTCCCAACAAATGCTGATAGCCAACATCGTCTTTTGTCGTTGTCTTTTGCGGAAGATCGTAATACGAGGCAATCAAAGCCGTGCTTGCTCGATGCTCAAGACCTCCATACAAGTGGTCATCTAGATTGAGCAAGAAAACATAATCGTTAAAGGGTGCTTTTTTCAGCTTAGGCTCAAATAACTCAATCGTCGCTTCACAATTGGCTTTAACATCACGAAGTAAACGCTTTTCATCAAAAGGCAAGCGCGTACCCGACAGCACAATATGGTGATCAGCCCCACCTACCCTAAAACTTAAAACATCAAAATCACTCACTTCGAATGGGCTGTCTGCAAGTTCATCGTAATCTTTGGCTTCAAATACACCGTACTTCCAGCGTTTTTTAGCATTTTGTGGTTTTAAAGCTGTTGCCACGTGCCATTTTTGAGTCAGCGAAGACTCTCCCGGCAGCACTTCAATTGTCATCGGCTCACTTTCTAAACCAATAGGGCACAAGCAAAGGCTAGTGGGGTTAAAAAAGGCTCGATGCATGTCAAAAAAAGCCAAACGTACAGAAAGATCCTTGGCAAAAACATCGTAGACAATTTTCAGTGTTGATTGTGCACTCCCCGTCGCTACTCGCCACGTCGTTTTATCGATTTTGCTTAATTCTGCAGGCATATCATTTAAATATGCTTTTGCCTCAACGATATCGCCTGCCATATCACGAATCATGTAGCTACCTGGAATCCATGTCGGCAACATCAACAGCTGCTCATCTGGCATGGGCTTTGTTAGCGTAAGCGTCACACGAAATAAATGTGCCTCTGGACTACGTAATTCAACAGCATAAGCAATCGACATTTTTAAATTCCTTTGCAAAACGAAAAAGGCACCTGCCTTTTTCTGACAAGTGCCTTTCATAGATATTTAGGCGCGGAAACCTCTGTCTTTAGACAGGGGAGGAAGCGCTG
>Flurry_p2__coassemble_1016_pt1 | contig 17876 bp, 18 predicted proteins | sample Flurry_p2__metabat2_low_PE_003 | metagenome-assembled genome bin Flurry_p2 | reverse complement strand
GGCTAGTCAATCAGGGCTTTTTCAAGCCTCTGCCTTTAGGCAGGGGTTATTGACTATTTTTCTCCAATTTCTGCAATGGCTTCAATTTCAACTAAACAACCGAAGTGAAGCGTTGTCGTCGAAACAATAACGCGTCCAGGTTTATGCTCTCCAAAAAATTCAGCATAAACTTCATTAATCGGACCCCAGTATTGAACGTCAGGTGTATAAACGCGACAAAATACAACTTGATTACGACTCACTCCCGCAGCTTTTAAAACGCGATCAACATTGTTGAGTGCTAAGCGAGTGTGTTCTTTGATGTCTCCCTGACAAACTTGGCGTGTATCAGGATCAATGGAAAGCTGTCCCGAAACATAGAGCGTGCCATTACTGATGACTCCAGCACTGTAGTGACCTTTATTTTCTCCCTTAAAGTCAGGGGTAATGATTTGCATGTTTTTCTCCCAAAAATAAAGCGCAAAAGAAACGTACGTAGATATTTTCAACTAAAAATGCACAAAATGAATTAGGGATTGCCTTGAGCATTAATGCAATGATCTTAGTAGAAAATTCTGTTCTTGCAGAGAACGTAGCACAATAAGAAATCAGGATTAATGGAGGTTTCAATATGATTGATGCTCATTCAATTTTCGCTTATATGCAACAGCACGAACAGGAATTTAGTCAATTGCGTCAAGAATTTCATCGTTTGCCGGAAGTGGGGCTGGATCTACCTGAGACGGCTCAAAGAATCGCTGCAACGCTAAAGTCATACGAAGTTGATGAGATTCACACAAACATTGGTGGTAGTGGCATTGTTGCAGTTGTTAATGGTCAAGTACCGTCAGAAAAATGGATTGGTATCCGTGCCGATATGGATGCGCTACCCCTACAAGAAGAAGCTCAACATAACCACATTTCAACGGTACCTAATTGCACACATGCATGTGGCCATGACGGGCACATGGCGATAGGGTTAGCGGCTTGTAAATACCTTTGCGAGCATCGAAACGAGTTTAAAGGCACTGTCGCGTTTATTTTCCAACCTGGAGAAGAGGGGTATGCGGGTGCCCGTAAGATGATTGAAGATGGACTGTTCGAACGTTTTCCAATTGCAGAAGTTTACGCTACGCATGGAGAACCTGCAGATCCTGTGGGGACCTTTGGGGTTGGAACGGGTTATATGATGGCAAGCGCAGATATCTTCGATGTGCAGGTCGAAGGAAAAGGCGGTCATGGCGCCCGTCCCCATGAGGCGATTGATAGTGTTTTAGTTGCTTCACATATTGTGGTTGCAGCTCAATCAATCGTCAGTAGAAATGTTGATCCGTTAAAGGGGGCCGTTGTCACGTTTGGTGCACTATTGGCTGGGGCAGAGAACGGTTCGAGTGTGTTGCCACAAAAAGCCAAAATGGTTGGGACCTGTCGCAGTTTTGAACCAGAGGTTCGAGATTTGGTACAGGCGCGCCTTAAAGGGGTTGTAGAAGGGGTGGCACAGGGGTTTGGTGCACATGCACAGCTTAATTACACGCGTCTTTATCCATCGCTTTATAGTCATCCAGAACAAGCAAAAGCTATGAAACTTGCTGTACAGGAGTGGCTTGGAGACAAGGCCCTGTGTCCGGTTGAGCCGCAGATGATCGCTGAGGATTTTTCTTTTATGATGAATGAACGTCCAGGGTGCCTCTTTAGAACGGGTCTTAGGGATGAGTCCCATCAAGCCAACCTTCATCATCGAACGTTCGATTTTAATGATAAAGCAATCAAGTATGGCGCTACGCTTTTAGCGTTAACTGCAATTAACCGTTTGTTAGTGGTTAACGAATAGTGGCGTTAAATAAAGAGGCTCACTGGACGGCCAGAAGCTACTCAGTGAGCCTTTAGAAATAAATCAATTAGTTCTTTTTGGCGTGTTCCCAAGCTTCAATGAAAAAGTCAACGATGGTATCTAGGCCATTGTGATCGACGTGGAAGCGACTAGCTTGGCTGACGATCGGTTTGGCGTGGTAAGCAACGCCAATATTGGCAGCTTCCAACATCTTTAAATCGTTTGCTCCGTCACCCACTGCAATCGCATTAGCAAGCTTCTGACCATGAATCATGCAAAGAACTTCTAATGCGGCTCGTTTGCCGTTTGCATCAATAATTTCTCCTCCAGCGGGGCCGGTGACTTCACCAGTTAATAAACCGTTGTCAAACACAAGTTCATTGCACACAAACCCCGTCATATTTAAGCGCTCACTGACGTTGTGAGCAATGTCAGAAAAGCCTCCAGAAATAATATAGGAGCTCAAACCATGTTGATGAGCAAAGTCTAAGAGCACTTGTGCTCCAGGCATCAAGTGGGCATTTTCAACAGTTTTGTTGATGACTTCTTGTGAGGCGCCCTTTAGCAAATGAGAGCGTTCTCGTAAAAAATCAGCAAATTCAAATTCACCCTGCATGGCCTTTTCTGTCATCTCAGCCACCTCATCTCCAACGCCTAACTGCGCTGCAATGTCATCAATGCATTCTAGCTGGATTAGAGTGCTATCCATATCGAGAGCAATGAGGCCAAAGTTTTTGATTGATAAGCCTGCTTCAACAATATTGGCGTCTAATTTGGCTGATTTAGCCTTAAGTGAGAGTACTTGAGCTTGCTCAGCATTTAAATTACAAAGACGGGCAGATTGTGATTTAGTCCAAACATCACTTAATTGAAGTTGGGAGGCAAATTCTTCAGCATTAGCGCCTTTGATAACAAGGTCAAACATAATATTCATTCCATAAGTTAATTTGAGTAATTGTAGCTTTTAAAAAATCTTCATTGATGTTTTTCAAAAAGTGGAGAAATCTGGGAGAGTGCATCACGCCACCATTTTACGAGCCCAGAGTCAGCTCTAGAAGAATTGACCAATAACATCAAACGTTCTTTAGGCCACATAATGCCTTGCACGGTTAGTGTTGTTACTTTTTTTGCAAGAGCAGGGTTTAGCGTTAATTGTCGTTTTGGTAGCACTGCCCAACCAACATTTCTTGCAGCCAGAGATAGTGCCCAAGAGCCCGAATTAACTTCCCAGGATTCATCGCTCAAAATGATAGGTGCAGGAGACTCAGGATCGCGAGCTGTAACAACAAGTTGACGGTGCTTTCTCAGATCGTCCACAGTGACGATAGATTGATGCTTGAGTGGATGATCATGTCCAATAACGACAGAAACAGGGATGCTTGTGATCTCATAAGCTTCACAATCGAAGCTAGAGGCATCGCTGAAAACGACAGCTAATGACATTTCTGTGTGTTTAAAGAACCAGTTCACATCAAAAGCATTCAAGCTTTCAATTTGAATCTTTAGCTCCGGTCGTTGACGAGCTAGCTTTGCCATGATGTCCATGATGACACCAGTCCCAAGAGAGTGATCAAGACCTATATGCAAATTTAAAGGGGCATCTGCCCAAAGTTGTAGCGATTTTTCTGAAAAGCGTTCATATTCTGCGATAACCCTTTTAGCATAAGGAAGGAGTTGTTCTCCTTTTTCTGTTAGCTTGGGTTTGTGTTCTCGTCTAAAAAGTGTATAACCAAGTTCAGCCTCAGTATTGGCAATATGGGTGGATATAACCGATTGTGCTCTGCCTAATTGACGGGCGGCGGCTGAAAATGAACCCTCTTGGGCTGCAAAGACATAAGAGCGTAATGCATCAATATCGATACTCATTTGAGATCTCCCAGTTGTCATTTAGTCTATCAATTTTTAGATAGATTTAATCTCGTAATATCGAAAAACAGAGAGGATAATGCAGATAGTTTGGTTAATCTTAAGGCTTTTATGTTAAAAAATTATGATATTTACGCAGGGTACGCTAGCTTTTTTACTGCTGGTTTTACGATTGCCGCTTGGGCACCGTTAATTCCGTTTGTAAATGATGCATTGCAAGTTGGGCCCATGCAATTTGGGATGTTATTGCTAATGCTTGGTGTTGGGTCTGTATTGGGGATGCCTTTGGCTGGGTGGCTTTCTTCTCGACTAGGAAGTCGTTTAGCGATTGCTTTATCTGGTTATAGCTCTTGTTTTGTATTAGTCCTGTTAGCTTGGGCGCCAAGTTATTTATTTGAGTGTTGCGCTTTATTTTGCTATGGCGTTTCGTTGGGCTGTTTGGAGGTGTCATCAAACCTTTACGGAGCGGCTTTGGAAAAAAATCGTCACTCGCGCCAAATGTCTGGGATGCATGCTTTTTACAGCATAGGAGAAGTCGCAGCAGCAATTTGCGTTAGTTTAGCGTTGAGCTTAGGGTTTGATATGTGGTCAACGACAGCTTTTTGGATGCTTGCTTTGAGCTTAATTTTATCGATTGCTTTGCCTCATGTTTCATCGGTTTCGTTAGTCAGTGAGCAATCGGCGCCTTTTGCTTTACCGAAAGGCCCAGTGATTATGTTGGCAGGTCTTTGTGCAGTTGTTTTCCTGGCTGAAGGCGCTATGTTAGATTGGAGCGCTTTATTTTTGCAGGAACATATTAATGTGCCTCTAGAACATGCAGGTGTTGGATATACAGTATTTGTGATTGCAATGGCCATTGCTCGATTGGTGGGAGATCGCATCGTAACTCAGTTTGGGGCCGTTAGAGTTGTTTGGGGAGGTGCTGCTTTAATGGTTGGTGCCTTAACCTCAATGGTTATGATCCCGACTCTGCCTGTGAGTTTGATTTCACTATTTGCAATGGGATTGGGTATTGCTAATGTGGCCCCCTTGATTATTTCTGCAGCTTCTCGCCAAAAACGTATGCCAGCGTTGCCAGCAGTGACTGCTGTGACAACAATAGGTTATTTTGGCTTAATGGCTGGTCCTGCAATTCTAGGTGTTATTAGTGAATACACATCTATTGCTATGGCATTCTTGTTCATTGCCGCTTTACTAACATTGGCGGCTTGGTGGACACGATCCGTTCGCTATTGTTTGTAGAACAGTTTAAAGGTAGATGAAGACATGCCTTGACGCGCTTGGGGGTTAGACCTTCAAGCGCGCTTTTGTTATACGGTCGTTATCGCCTAAGTCCTTGAGGGTTTGTGGCGTTTCCCAAAGTGTCAAGTCAAAGAGATCTCTAACAGCTTTTCCCTGATTCCAGCCATGCTCAAGTACCAGCAAACCTCCAGGTTTGAGATGCTTTGGGGCGCCTGAGATGATCTCTTTTAGATCTTTTAGGCCATTTCCACCATCAGTGAGAGCAGAGATGGGTTCATAAGTTAAGTTTTTTAAGTGTATGTCAGCTTTTTCAATGTAGGGAGGATTGCTGACAATGATGTCAAAGACCGCATTATCAGCAATGGCATTAAACCAACTGCCATGAGAAAACTTAATTGAGGCTTTGTGCATTTGTGCATTTGTGTATGCTACTTGCAAGGCAGCCTTACTAAAGTCTGTTGCGAAGACTTGTAGAGAGGGGCATTCTTTAGCAAGGGTGATTGCAATACAACCCGATCCAGTTCCCAAGTCTAATAACGTTTGAGCTGAATGATGTTCGATTTCAGATAAAACCTCTTCGATAAGCGTTTCTGTATCGGGGCGAGGAATCAGAACGGCAGGTGTAACCTTGAATGCACGTGAAAAGAACTCTTGTGTTCCTGTGATATAGGGGAATGGTTCCCCCACATGACGACGCTTAACCAACGCTTTGTATTGAGTGAGTAGAGCCTCATCAATTTCCTCTCGATCGTGGGCAATGAGGTAAGTACGAGGCTTGCTCAAACAAAAACACAGCAAAAGCCTCGCATCTAGTCGATCGATAAGTTGCGAGGCTTCTTTTAACGCTTGGCTAATCGTTGCCATTGTGATTATTCACCCATAGCGGCCAATTGTTCGATTTGATGCTCAGTTGTTAAGGCTGAGATGATCTCATCTAAATCACCGTCCATGATGAAGTCGAGTTTATAGAGCGTGAGATTGATACGATGATCAGTTACACGACCTTGAGGATAGTTATAGGTTCGAATACGCTCACTTCGGTCGCCAGAACCCACCAAGCTCTTACGCGTGCTAGCTTCCTGAGCTTGTTGTTTGGCTACTTCATTGGCTGTAATGCGAGAAATTAATACGCTCATGGCACGGGCTTTGTTTTCGTGCTGGCTACGTTCGTCTTGGCACTCTACAACAGTTCCTGTTGGGATGTGTGTGATCCGAACTGCAGAGTTTGTTTTTTGCACGTGTTGACCACCGGCACCAGATGCACGATAAACGTCGATACGGAGGTCGGCCGGGTTGATTTCGATTTCACCGATTTCATCCATTTCGGGCAAGATGGCAACGGTACAAGCAGAAGTGTGAACGCGACCTTGGCTTTCTGTTTCCGGAACACGTTGAACTCGGTGGCCACCGCTTTCAAACTTCAATTTGGAATAAGCTCCTGCGCCGATAATGCGAACGATCACTTCTCGATAGCCACCTAAATCGCTTTCATTGGCAGAGACAATTTCGGTGCTCCAACCTTGGCGTTCTGCGTAGCGGGTGTACATGCGGAAGAGGTCGCCGGCAAAAATGGCAGACTCGTCGCCACCAGTACCAGCGCGAATTTCCAGGTAAATGTTTTTATTATCATTGGGGTCTTTAGGCAGAAGCATCACTTCTAGATCGTGCTCCATGGCCTTTAAACGTTCTTTGCCTTCGTTGATTTCAGCTTGCGCAAACTCTGCCATGTCGGGATCATCCAACATTTCGGTGGCAGTTTCAATATCGCTTTCTGTTGTTTCATATTCTTTCATTTTTAAAACAACAGGTTCAATTTCAGCACGTTCTCGAGATAAATCACGGAAGCGGTTCATGTCGTTAGCTGCGTCTGGCGCTGCTAACATTGCATCAATTTCTTCTAAACGACGACCCAATCGGCTTAATTTAGCTCTCATCGACTCTTTCACAGGAGTCTCCTAATATAGAAAAACTTACATAAAACAAAAAGTTGCCCTCGATGTTACTCGAGCGTGACTCTGAGTGCAAGCATTTGCTCTTGCAATGAAGGGGAAAACGAAAAAATGATGTCTTTTACTATCAAAATAATCTATGACGGGTGATAGTAAGATAGTATTTGTTTGGCTTTGTCTAACGGTTTATGTCAGCACTATAGATTTTGAGTTTTTGATTTATGAAGAACCTTCCCATCTCCATTCCAACAAATGAGCAACGTATCGCAGCTGCAGTTGTACGAGCAAAGCAACATGTGGCACGTCAGGCTCTTCTGTCTGCTGGTACAACCTTTATACCTATTCCTGGGGTTGATATGCTGATGGATGTGTCAGTCTTAATCAAAATGATGGAGCAGATTAATCGAGAGTTTGGATTGACGCCTGAACAAATTGAAAAATTACCTAGTGCACAAAAAATTGTTGTTTATGAAGCTATCAATTGGGTTGGCGTGGTTTTAGCAGGAAAAATCATTTCAGTGCCTTTAGCCACGAGCGTTTTAAAAAGTGTTGGTACAAAAGTATCTGTCAAACAAGCTAGTCGTTGGGTTCCTATTGTCGGTCAAGCAACGGCAGCTGCTATTGGGTATGGAGCCCTTCGGTATTTGGGACAAAAACATATTGATGATTGCTCAAAAGTGGCTAGGCAGATAATTTATCTTTTAGAGCATAAAAATACAGTTAAATGACTATAGGATAAAGTCACCCATCGTCTTAACAGTTGAGTTCTTTAAAATTTGTAATCTCAAGCCAAATAATGTTCGCTCCAAAGTGATTGGGGTGTATTTATGTTTTTTATTTATCCGTCGGGATAATTATTCAATATTGACGGGATTGTTTCTGGAGAAGAATAGATGGCAAAAGAACTCCCTGCCTTAAGTGAAGCAGTTTTTAATCAAGTTCAAAAAATCTCTCAATTGCCTCAAGTCGCTCAAGCGTTAGAAATCGCTAAGCGTGATGTACAACGAGCAATGGATGAACAAGTTGAGCTTTGTGAAATTCCAGCCCCAACTTTTAAGGAAGAAAAGCGTGCGGCTAGCCTCATGCAACGGATGAAGGATTACGGTCTGACTGATGTAAAGATGGATGAAATCGGTAATGTGATCGGTATTCGTAAGGGTACGAAACAAGGTGGTCCCATTCTCGTTCTTGGTGCTCACATGGACTCAGTATTTCCTGAGGGTACCGATGTAACCGTTAAAAAAGAAGGTATTCGGTATACCGCTCCGGGCATTGGTGATAATTGCTCTGGTTTGCGTTGTATTTTGCAAATTTTGCGTGGTCTTGAGGAAGCTAAAATTCAAACCCAAGGTGATATTTGGTTTGTTGGCACTGTTGGCGAAGAAGGTAACGGGGATATCCGCGGTTCTAAGCACTTAGTTAAGAATAACAAGATCGACGGTTTTATTGCTGTTGACTCAACCGATGTGGGTCGAGTTCTTTATGGGGCTACGGGCTCGCATCGTTGGCGTGTAGCTATTGATGGTTTGGGTGGTCATAGCTTTGCAGAGTATGGTAAAACACCGAGTGCTATTCATGCCATGGCTCGTGCCTTAACGAAGTTTGCTGATTTGCGTCCGGCAAGCGATCCGAAGACTACTTGGACCGTAGGGAAAATCAGTGGTGGTACAACCGTCAACACCATTGCCGCTCACTGTGAAGTAGAAATCGATATGCGCAGTTTCGACAATACTTGCTTGTTGAATTTGGAAGCAGAGATCTTATCGAAGTTTGATGAAGCCGTTGCAGAGGAAAATGCCTCTTGGACCATTCAAGATCCTGAACGTCTTTTGAAGGTGACCAAAACTTCTATTGGAGATCGTCCGGCAGGTACGCGTCCTCATGATTGCCCCGTCTTGCAATCTGCTCGTAGTGCTCAAAAGGTATTGGGTATTGAATTGTCGAGTTATGTACGCTCCTCAACTGATGCTAATGCTCCGATGAGCGCGAATATCCCGTCGACATGTTTGTGCTCAGGCGGTCATGCAGAACACGCTCATAACCTCAAAGAATATTTTGAAATGATCAATACACATCTTGGTCCTCAATTGATTTCTTTGACGGCTTTGTCTTTAGTGGGCATTGACGGTGTCGATGAACCTTTGTTACCGAAGATGAAATACTAATTTCGTAACTTGCAATTAAAAACTTCCTGAGAATGCTTTTGTTCTCAGGAAGTTTTTTTTTACGTTAATCCAAAAGGATGATATTAAGGTAGTCTATGGGTCATAGAATCAAAGTATGAAAACACCTATATCTTCACTTACTTATCATGAAAAATTGCGTCAAGCCGATAAAGAGGCTGCGTATACGCTGGCTTTTTCTGCGCTTGTCACCGCATTCTTTTGGCTTTCTATTTTCTTGACGTCTGACTCATTATTGGCATTCTTCGGATTGCCGTTGTGGTTTTGGCTGTCGTGTATCGGAGGTTATCTTTTTTCGATTTTGATTGTTCTTTTACTCGTTCGTTTGTTTTTTAAAAATTTTGATTTAGAGAACACTGATGATAAGGAAGATAACCAATGAATTCTTTTGTTATTTTTATCCCGGTCATACTTTTTTTTATAGCGCTTTTAGCACTGTCATTAAGAAAGTCAGCCAATACAGGGTCAGATTTTCTAAAAAATTATTTTTTAGGTGATCAGAATCTCAAGGGTTTTGTCTTGGCTATGACCCTGGTAGCAACCTACGGTTCTGTGAGCTCCTTTGTGTCGGGGCCTGGACTGGCTTGGAAATTTGGTTTGGGGTGGGTTGTCTTTGCGGCGCCTCAAATTATTGCGGGCTTTTTAGTGCTAGGAGTATTAGGGAAAAAGTTGGCTTTAGTCAGTCGCCGAGTGAAGGCGGTAACAGTGATTGATGTCATTGCTGCTCGCTATCGTAGCAATGCTTTAGCAGTTTTATTGTCGGTTCTATTATTGGTCTTTTTCACAACAATGATGGTTGGGCAATTTATTGGGGGTGCACAAATTGTCTCTCAGGCCGCAGGTATTGACTATCAAGTGGGCCTGCTAATATTTGGTTTAGTGGTTGTTGGTTACACAGCTTTTGGTGGATTCAAAGCAGTGGTTGTGACTGATACGCTTTGTGCAATTCTTATGCTTGTTGGCATGTTTTCTTTAGCCGAAGCACTCTTGAGTCAGGCCGGTGGTTTGGAAAACTTGATGAGCGTCATTGCAACAAGTAGTTCTGGAGAAGCACTTCTATCGCCAACCAGTGCGGGAGCCTTACCGTTGACACTTTTGTTTTCTGCTTGGATTCTTGTGGGCTTTGCAACTGTGGCTTTACCCCAATCGGTTGTGCGTTGTATGGCCTATAAAAATACACAGGACCTACATACGGCGATGATCGTCAGCACCGTAGTTTGTGGTGCATTGATGATTGGTATGACTCTTTTGGGTGTGTTAGCAAGAGGGGGCATTACAGACGCAAGTGCCTTTGGCGGTAATACCGATGCGATGATTCCCTATTTGATTTCGCATCATATGTCACCTTGGATGGCAGGCGTAACCTTAGTGGGGCCTTTGGCTGCAACAATGTCAACCGTGAGTTCTTTATTAATTGCTGCGTCATCGGCAATTATCAAAGATTTAATGTTACGGAGTTATCCCAAAAAGCCAGACCAAACAACGTCTGTGGAACATACTGCAAAAGTGGCTACTTTGATTCTAGGGATCATTGCAATTTTATTTGCGATGTGGCCACTTGATATTATCGTCTGGATTAATATGTTCGCATTTGGTGGTTTAGAGATTGCTTTTCTATGTCCCTTAGTTGGAGGCTTATTTTGGAGGCGGGCAACGCTTGCTGGTGCTATGGCTTCCGTTATTTGCGGACTGGCAGTGTACTTTGCAATAGCAATCTTAAAGATTCCAACAGGCGGCTGGCACTCAGTTGCTCCTGCTATGTTGGTAAGTTTAGTGAGCTTTGTGTTGGTGAGTCTGATCACAAAAAATCGACATTCATTATCAAGTTTTTTCGGATAAAAAAAACGCTGTTCTTTTGAGCAGCGTTTCTTTTGGAAATCTAAAAAGTTGAATGATCGTAAATCGTTTTGTATTGAGTAAACTCTAAAAGTCCAACGAGCCCACCTTCGCGACCAATTCCACTTTGTTTGTATCCTCCAAAGGGAGCTGTAATATCTCTTGGGGCATCATTGATGTAGACATTGCCGGACTTAATTTGTCGAGCTACGGCAATAGCTTCTTCTTTAGGACCAAAAACAGCAGCATTAAGGCCATAAGGGGTGTCATTGGCAATGTTGATAGCCTCTTGCAAAGTGCTATAACCAATCACGCAAAGGACGGGACCAAAGATTTCCTCTCTGGCAATTTTCATGTTATTTGTGACATGAGTAAAGATGGTCGGCTCAATAAAATAACCGTGAGAGGCATCTTCAGGAACACCACCAGTTAAAAGCTTTGCACCTTCCTCGATACCATCTTTGATGTAGGAAGCAATCTTTTTAAATTGGGCCAAACTCGAAACAGGACCGATTTGGACATCGGTACGAGTAGGATCTCCAACCGTATATTTTTTTAAGTGTTGCAGCAATAAACTTTCTATCTTCTCTAAATCTTCTTTGGGAACTAGTAATCGAGATAGCGATGTGCATGTTTGACCGCTATTGAGGAAGATCGAGCTGAAAAGCTTCGGGATCGCAGCTGAGTAGTCATCGGACTTTAACCAAATAAATGGCGATTTGCCACCCAGTTCCAAACTAATATGTTTAACGGATTCAAGAGCACGTTGAGATAACTTAATACCGACATGCGTAGAACCCGTAAAAGAAACCATGTCCACAAGCGGGTGACTGGCTAATGCGTCACCAATGGCTGAGCCACGTCCAGTGACAAGATTGATGACTCCTTTTGGAAAGCCTGCTTGATCAAAAGCCTCAACTAATAAGTAGGATGTTAAAGGGGTGTGTTGGCTTGGTTTCAGAACAACAGTATTGCCCATCAAAATCGCAGGGATCACTTTTTGAACAACCTGACCCAGCGGGTAGTTCCAAGGTGTGATACATGCGACAACGCCTAATGGTTCTCGATAAACCGTTGATCTTTTATAAGGCTCGGACTCTACCACACGGTGAGCTGCGTCAATATAAGAGGCAATTCTGTCAAATTGCAAAAGGCAATGCGTTTGGGTAGCAAAGGAGATTGGAGCTCCAAGCTCTTTAACTTCTAGGTCAATGATGCGATTTTGATATGTTTTAAAGATATCAAACATCTTTTGCATCATTTCAATGCGACAGGACAAGGGTATTTTGGCCCAACTATCTTGAGCTGCTCTAGCAGCGTGGACGGCACGGTCAATATCTTTTTCATTGCCATCGGGGACTTTGGCAAAGTGCTCTAAAGTAGCGGGGTTTTCGACTTCTATGAAGCGATTGCTATCGCTGGCAATCCACTGTCCATCTATATAGAGTTTTTCGAAGTTTAAGGACATGGTGTTCTCACTTGCTGTTTTATTTAGGGAGGAGAAAGATTTTGATAAATCCTTTGCTGTCAATTGTAAATCGTTATGCGCGCAACAGATACAGTAAATGAAGCGGTGAGTTAGAAAAAATAATACAAAATGAAACGAAAAGACAGGAAATTAAATAAATGTACATTTGTACATTTGAATTTTTGTTGCTTTCAATGGATTGCAGAGATAGTTGTACGTGGGAAAAGGTATAGATAAACAAAAACCACCTCAAGGGTGGTCTGTAAGAGATGGTGGCCAGGGGCGGAATCGAACCGTCGACACGCGGATTTTCAATCCGCTGCTCTACCAACTGAGCTACCTGGCCATCAAGAGATTCGTATTTTAGCTACTATTTTTTAATATTGCAAAATTATTTTCTAAAAAAATGAAGAAAAATCATAAAATCTCAATTAAGTGATTGATTAAAAAGGAAGAAAAATTTGTTCACTTTTTTCTAAAGAAAAATTTTCCCAATGAATGGGTACTTGTTGTTGCTCCTGCAGCCAAAGATTAGCTTGTGAAAAGTGGCCACATCCAATAAATGGGACGGGTGGGCGAAGCGCTGATAATGGGGATGGGTGATTGGCACATAAAATTAAATGATTTTTCCCACAGGCTTCGACCAATGATCTTTTCGACTGCGCATGGCCTCCCCAGAGCATAAAGACTTTGGGTTGAGTGGCACTAGCAACTTGCTTTAAAAGAGAGTCTGTGAGTACTTCCCATCCCTTTTTGGCATGACTTGCGGGATGCGCATCTTCAACTGACAGGACAGAGTTTAAGAGCAAAACACCTTGTTTAGCCCAACCGGTAAGATCTCCATTGCTTGGAGGCGTAATACCGAGATCACGCAAGAGTTCTTTATGTATATTGCGTAGAGAGGGCGGAATACGTACGTTAGGATTAACGTGAAAAGCTAGGCCTTGGGCCTGCTGTGGACCATGGTAGGGGTCTTGACCTACGATGACGACTCGGACAGAAGACAGGGGTGTTAGCTCTAATGCATAAAATGGGCGAGGTGGATAAATAATGGCACCAGCTTTTTGTCTGCTTTGCAAAAAAGCTTGAAGTTTGAGGCCGGTTTCAGAGGCAAAAAAAGAGGCCAAAGGCTCTCGCCAATCTTTGGCCACTTGTTCAAAAGATAAGTCCATGGTTAATTTATCTTATTGGTTAGTATGGGCTTCAAGCGAACCCATACGAATACGCAATAGGTTAATTTGACAGGAGAGATTTGCAGCTCCAGCCCCAGTGCCACTGCCACTCATAGCTTCGTCAAAAACGCATTGATCAGAGACGTATCGATCAAATGATATGTTGGCTTTTTCTAATGCAGGCAATGCCACGCTTCGTCCAGTAACTCGGTCAAGTTCTCCCGCTTGATTTGTCAGTTTTTCTATCATAGCGCGATATTCTTCACGCGTTTCCTGGAGCTCTTGCTTAAGGCACTCTCGAACAGCAGCCGTTGTTTGTGCACTTTTATAACATTCGTCCACGCTAGCTGCAGAACTCATTAATGGTGTCACTGACAACATAGAAAGAGAGCATAACCATAGAATTTTTTTCACGACTAACTCCGTTGGAAGGGTAATAAGTACTGTGAGAGTTCTTGCATACTATCAAAGACTGGGAAATTAGGTGTATTAATTTGTACCCAGTCCTCTATATTAATGCCTTCGTTGTACCCTGTTTTGAGAAGTAAAGCCATTATCCCGGCATTTTTGGCGGCTAGCGCATCGTTCATTGAGTCGCCGATCATAACGGTCTCATTGATGCTCAAGCCAAGAGCTTTGGCAGCCGCCTCAAGCATATCAGGGGCGGGTTTGGGGTGTTCAACGCTATCGGCACCGAGAGCAATTGAAAAATACTCTGTGAGCTCAAATCGTTTCAAGATAGGCTCAACAACGATACTGGGTTTGTTGGTAACTACTGCCAGTTTAAAGCCAGCCTGCTTTAACGCCATTAATGACGAGGTGACATGAGGCAGCAGTTTGGAGTATTTCCCGTCAAGGGATTGCATGTTGTGGACATAACTAAGATAGAGTTTGTCAACAAGATGCTCGTCAGGCTTTTCTCCTAAGACTGCAGTCAGTGAACGCTGCACCATGTTTCGTGCTCCTTTTCCAATAAAGGAGCACACTTCGTTACGACTTAAGGGGCGAGCGCCAATTTCCGATAGTGTTTGATTGATAGCGATGACTAAGTCATCTACGGAGTCAATGAGTGTTCCGTCTAAGTCAAACAATAATCCTTTAGGCACGGTTGTGAGCATATTCACGTTCCTCTTCTCGGCGTAAGTCATCCATGCTTTTATCAATGTTACTCTTCATTTCAGAGATGACTTCGCGATAACCTTCCTTGTTCTTTTTGCCAAAGATTGCACTTCCGGCGACAAAAGTATCCGCGCCAGCGCGAGCAATTTCACCAATATTTTCTATTTTGACGCCACCATCAATTTCTAAAAGAATCCTGTGGCCCGTTGCCTTTTCATGTTCATCAATGATGCGTCGGACTTGGGCTAATTTGGTCAGTGTGGAAGGAATAAATTTTTGACCACCGAATCCAGGATTAACGCTCATTAAAAGAATCAAATCCACTTTGTCTAACACATAGTCGAGATAGGACAAAGGTGTAGAGGGATTAAAGACGAGACCCGCCTTGCAGCCGCACTCATGAATTAAGGAAAGGGTTCGGTCAATGTGCTTGCTGGCCTCACAGTGGAAGGTGATGTAATCGGCGCCCGCTTTGGCAAACATTGGAATAATGTCATCGACTGGCTCAACCATTAAATGCACGTCAATAGGAACTTGAACGTGAGGGCGGATCGCTTGGCAGACCAAGGGGCCAACCGTTAAATTGGGGACATAATGATTGTCCATGACATCAAAATGGATCCAATCCGCACCCGCTTCAACAACATCTCGTACCTCTTCACCTAGGCGGGCGAAGTCAGCAGATAAGATAGAAGGGGCAATACGGCAGCTTTCAGAAGCTTTTGGACGACCAAAAATTCCCATGATAGATATCCTTAAGATAGTTTTGACGTGTTCAATTGTAAACGAGAACGTCTTTCCAACGACGAGTTTTGTAGAATCAATCATTGCTTATTTTATTGAGGTTAGAGGAAAAGATGCGTTTACTGAGAACTAGTCTGCTTGTTGCAACAGTTGCCGCTTTGGTGGCAGCTTGCTCAACAACACCACAAATCAGTGAGCACGAGGCAGCAGCAAAAAAACTTAATCCTGGTCAATCTTCTTTGATTTTGGATCCAACGACGTTTGATAAATTGCCTGCAATGAATGATGCCGATTGGGAGCCAGCTTTGGCCGCCTTTAAAGAGTCATGTAAAAAAATGATTAAAAAGGAAGGTTGGGAAGGTGTTTGTATGGCAGCTAACCAAGTTGCATACGGGCAGGCAAAGAACTTTTTTATGGCCAATTTTGTGCCGTATCAAACTGTATCGGTTAAACGCAATAATGACTTAACAATCCACGTCACGGACACCGGTTTGATGACGGGATACTATGAGCCGATTCTCTACGGTAGTCGTAAAAAGAAAGCCCCTTATATTCATCCGCTTCATACGATGCCAAATGACTTAATTACAGTGGATTTGACAGAGTTGTATCCGCAGTTAAAGGGTTTACGTTTACGCGGACAAATTGAAGGTAATAAGTTGGTGCCTTATGACACGCGTGCTGAAATGCATCGTAAAAATAAAAAGCTGGATCAATATGCTATTGCTTGGGTAGAAGATCCTGTCGCTGCCTTCTTTTTGCAAATTCAAGGGTCTGGCCGTGTCGTATTGCCCGATGGCAGTTATATGCGCGTAGGCTATGGCGATGTCAATGGTCATCCTTACCAGGGTATCGGGCGCTATTTGGTGCGCAAGGGCTACTTAAAGTCTCATGAATTATCAATGCAAAGCATTCGTGCTTGGGCAAAGAAAAATCCAAAGAAAGTTCAGGATGTTTTGAATCAAAATCCCAGTTATGTTTTCTTTGTTGAACGAACGGATCAAAAGCCTGAAGAAGGTCCTTTAGGGGCTCAAGGGGTGCCATTAACAGAACAAGGGTCTGTCGCTGTAGACCGTCGATTCTACGAAATGGGATGGCCTTTAGTAGTGGATGTATATCAAGCCAATCCTGAATTGAAGTTTACAAAGGCAGTTGTAGCACAAGATACTGGTGGGGCGATTCGAGGGCCAATTCGTTATGACTTCTTCTGGGGAAGTGGTGACGACGCTGGGGATGCGGCCGGACGACAAAGTAGTCAGGTGAAGTCATGGGTGTTACTGCCTCATGGTGTAAAGCCGCCAAAGAATAAGTAACGCCGTTTACTATTAGCAAAATGCCTTGTGATGGGAGTCACAAGGCATTTTTCAACGAAAGAAATTATTTTTTGAGGTTTTTAAAGCGTGTTTCAATTTCTTCAATGCTAGCAGCACCCTCTAATCGATTGCCGTCATCAAAATACATGCACGGGGCCCCCTCTAAACCAAGACGTTCAAAAAGCTCATAATTTTTCTTGCCAGTGGTAATTTTGCATTTGGCATCAAGGGCGGGCGGTTCTTTATTTTCTAACATCCAGTTATCCCAAGCTTGCGCAGGGTTGGGGGCGCAAAGGATGCGATCAACCATAGCATCAGAGTTCAAAAGTGGCGTAACGAATGTATAGATAGTCACGTTATCAAGAGACTTGAGAGTTTTCTCTAAGCGTTGGCAATAACCACAATAGGGATCTGCAAAGACGTAAAGATTGCGCTCACCTTTACCGTGGACGGTTTTGATGGCTTGGTCTAAAGGCAAAATACTTACATCAATGCGAGAGAGTTCATCGAGACGAGTTTGAGTGAGGTCTTTTTGTGTAGCTACGTCAAAAATATGCCCGGCAACAAGGAACTTAACGTCCTTATCAACATATAAAAGAGAGTGGTTAGACGTCACAACCTCGTAGAGACCAACGGGAAGAGCCTTTACTGAGGTGGCTTCCATATGAAGGCGCTGTTTAACCAAAGCCTTTACATGATCCTCCGAGGGGCCGGCAAAAGCCAAAGTTGGTACTAAAGTAAGAGCACAAGCTATAAGAGATAAATTCTTCACAATATATCCTTCAATATCCTGCAAGGAGAAATAAGAGAATGATAATAAAGATATCGTTAAAGAATGAGTTTGAAAAGTAAGTGAAATTAACAAATAAAAGAAGCCAGAGGGCTAAGAATTTAAAAATAAGAAAAAGAAAAAAATAATATTCTATAAATATCATCAAGTTAGACAGATGAATAAGAAAGAAGTGAAAAAAATATTTGACAGATTAAGAAAACTCCTTAAAATGCACAGTCTTGCTTCTGACAATACAAAGAAGTGAGGTCAAAAAATCAAAAAATGATGATTTGACAAATAGAATTTGAGTATTATAATTCTCAAACTCTAGCGCTCGAAAGAGCGAAGTTCTTTAAAAATTGATTGATGAACCGATAAGCGTGAGTATCTGGTGATTGAAGG
>Flurry_p2__coassemble_709_pt1 | contig 23835 bp, 20 predicted proteins | sample Flurry_p2__metabat2_low_PE_003 | metagenome-assembled genome bin Flurry_p2 | reverse complement strand
CAGTATCAAAAATACGAACATCCATGTCAATAGGCTCGCACTTAAGCTCCCCCTTTTTGATACCGAGAACATTATCAACCCAGTCAATAAAGTCCTGACTTCCATTACATCGAAATTGAGCAACCAAATCACAAAATGTTATGTTCGCACAACAATGCTCTGCGTGTTTCAGAATTTCTGACTCCGTACCAATATCCTTCATCGTGACACGCTGATTTTCATCGATAAAAAATACAGATACCTTTGCAGAGCGAATAATCTCAAGAATTTGATTTTCACCTTCATTTGAATAGAGGCCACTTTTTTCATTGAGTCGATGAGCTTCATCTGTAAGTAGCACATCAAAAAGCTCAGGACAATCCACAAAGGAGCCCGAACTTTTAAATAAGGCCTTGACCTCCTTTTGTGTATGTCTACCTCCTTTCATCTTCTCTTGATAGACCGCTCTAGGTGCAGCATTTTTGCTCACATAAGCAGCCATCATTCGTTCACCAACACAACGAGCCAACAAATTCACAGCGATAACACTCTTTCCAGTTCCAGGGCCGCCCCGAACAATAACCACCTCCTTTGGCAGAACTTTCTCTGAGGTGCTCAAGGCAGATTTAACTTTGCTATATATCGTCTCATAAGCAACTTTTTGTTCATCTATCAATGTAAATTCTTCATTACCGTCCAAAATACTTTTAATAACATCCGCTAAAGCTTTAGATGGACGAAGCTTTCCATTGTCCATCAGTTCAATTAATGCTCCACTATCTCCAAACTTAATATGTCTTTTAATAAATTCACCGAGCTTGAGTTGTTCTTCTGGCCCTTTTAAAAACACAGGTGCTTGTTTAAGCAGTGATTGATAGCGCTCGTCTCTTACTGCTGGATTAATTACGGTATGGTTGTGAAGATAGGCACAAGGTTGTAACTCAAATTGGTTGGTATAAATATTTTCGTTAAAGTCTTTCAATAACTGTACATAGGACCAGGCTTGGTAAGAAGGATGTGGCCCCTCTTCTTCTCCCCTACGCCCTCCACGCGAGGCAAAAAGCAACCCTTCTTTATCTGACACTGTTGAGGTAGACCACTGCTTAAGCTCAACTACAATTAAAGATGGCCGATTAAGATCATCATAACCCGACAACAAAAAATCAATTCGCTTAGCTGTTTGAGGAACTTTATATTCCAATGCAATCCCAAAGTTTTCAGGAATTTTTGCACGGCGAAGCACCTTGTCCATCGCATCAAGGGAATGTTTCCAAGCATTCAACTCACTATTGGAGACGCCATGACCACATTTTTTTCGATAGTGTTGCTCAAGATTATCCACCAAAGTATCACTTAAGACTTCATTGCTAAATTCACCGACTGTTGTTCTGTATATGATCATCTTTAAGCAACCTTATGAAATCTGATTCTTTGATTTTATCACCGTATGGACACCCCTCCATCTTCAACAATTCTGCTTTATTTTTAGGAAATTAATGAAATGTCTACGCAAGATTACCCATAGACAGAATAAATTTACCCACTAATTTACCTCATTCACGCATAATAATGAATTTCATCTCAACATTTTCTTTGATTTTCAATGATTAGTTTTAATCCCACCGCCATTACATTTTGCGGCTATTTAATTCTAATGTTAGGCGTAGGACTTTTTGCCTGGCGTTATACCAAAAGCTTTAATGACTACATCCTAGGGGGGCGACGTTTCGGCAGCTTTGTCACAGCCTTAAGCGTAGGTGCTAGCGACATGAGTGGCTGGCTTTTAATGGGCTTGCCAGGTGCTGTATTTCTTCATGGGATTTCAGAAAGTTGGTTAGCCATTGGATTAATTGTCGGCACTTACTTTAATTGGAGACTCGTCGCGGCTCGGTTGCGTCTTTATACAGAACGTTGCCAAAATGCTCTTACACTCCCCGACTACCTAACCAAGCGCTTTGAAGACAATAGCCGAGTTTTAAGTATTTGCTTTTCGTTACTCATTTTGTTCTTCTTCACAATCTATGCTGCTAGCGGCATGGTTGCTGGTGCACGACTTTTTGAAAATACTTTTCAACTGGACTATCAGACTGCACTATGGCTTGGTGCCATCGCTACAATTTCCTATGTCTTTATAGGTGGATTCCTCGCCGTCAGTTGGACCGACACCATTCAAGCAGCATTAATGTGCTTGGCTTTAATTGTTACTCCTTTTGCTGTCATGATTGACCTTGGCGGTGCTAGCACGACCATAGAACAAGTCCGAGCAATTGACCCTAACATGCTCTCATTGACTACTGGCCAAACTGTGATTGGTGTTTTAAGTCTTTTGGCGTGGGGTTTAGGATATTTTGGTCAACCTCATATTTTGGTTCGCTTCATGGCAGCAAAATCTGTTGACGTCATTCCAAATGCTCGACGCGTCTCCATTCTTTGGATGCTGTTTTGTTTAGGTGGCGCTGTATGCGTTGGCTTTTTCGGTGCAGCATTCTTTGCGCAACACAGCTCTGTTGCAACGTCGGTCATTGAAAACCCAGAGCGAGTCTTCATTGTTCTAGCACAAGTTCTCTTTAATCCTTGGATTGCAGGCGTTTTAATGTCCGCCATCTTGTCGGCTGTTATGAGTACCCTTTCTTGCCAACTTCTGGTTTGCTCTTCAACGCTTACCGAGGACCTCTATCGCGCGTTTATCCGTCCTCATGCGAAAGTTTGGGAGTTAGTATGGTTTGGCCGCGCAATGGTTATTGCTGTTGCTTTGGTAGCAATTTACATTGCTATGGATCCTACCAGTAAAGTGCTTAACCTTGTAAGCTATGCTTGGGCTGGCTTTGGTGCCTCATTGGGCCCGGTTGTTCTTATGAGCCTCTGGTACAAAGGCATGACTCGAAATGGTGCTTTAGCAGGAATGATTGTTGGTGGCCTCACGGTGGTAATTTGGCATCACTTTGCGTTCTTTGGCTTATACGAGATATTGCCCGGATTTATCCTAAGTGCATTGACGATTTTTGCCGTCAGTCGTCTAGATAAAAAACCATCGCAATCCATGCTAGAAGCCTTCGACGGTGTTGATCTTATAGCCCAAAAACACTAACTTAAATTATCAAGGGACTCTATAGCGAGTCCCTTGATATCATTTATCATAATTTTCTCTACTTAGAAATTCATCAAGAATCCCGTTAAAATGCTTCCTATTGAGACCGAATTCGGTCTTTTTCTATAAGGTTTAAAATGGCTTATCTTTTTTGCGCCGGTTGGCGGATGAACTCTCAAGTCTCGGCGCTCAAAGTTGGGGAAATTATGCCCCCCATCGAAGTTGCCAAAATTGATGTCGATAACTTTTTTGGTTTGAACAGACACGTTGACTATTTTGTTGACACGGATACAGACGTTCTTTTTGACACTGAACGCCACTACTATGTATCTGGCAAGATCCTAAATATTCACGAAGTGTGGTCTTATGGAGGTGAAAAGCACTTAGTTAATACAATGAAGGCTGAACCTGTTGATGAATGCTCACGCCCCAACTTTAAGTTTGAAGGTCATCTTATCGAGTTTGACTTGGTCAAAAGTCAACCCGAGTAAAATAAAGGCATCATGTTCTTGATGCCTTTGCTTTTTCTTACCTTTGTTTTGTTTCGTTACTTGCCTGTAAAGAAAGTATGATTGATAAGCCAATCGCCATATAACTAATTTCAGTGATTTGGGTCATTTCAGAAATAAGACCTAATGATCCGCCTACAATAACCGCACTCAGTGCCCAACGATAATTAAGTGGCTTGGCTACCATCATTGCTATGAATACGGGCGCTACAACACCACAGACATAGATGTTATTGGCCATCAATAAAAGTCCTAAGATTCCCTTGTCAGCACATGACAATATGTAGCCTAAAAAGCCAATTACAAGGATACAAGCTCGAGAAAATTGAACTGTTGGTCGGTGAAACAAGTCATTACTTAATACGGTTGCTGCCGTAATTAAGCAAGAATCTGCTGAGGATAAAATTGCACTCATGAGAGCCAGTAAAAGGACGGTTTGCCCCCAAATCGGCAACAGAGAAACCATCTCCATTAAAACCTTATCTGCAGCAACACCACTCGGTAATAGCCCCTGTGCCATGATTCCAATCGATACTATTAATGTGGTCATTACAAGAAGTCCTATAACTGCCAACCATCCTGACTGATAGGCAATCACTTCATTTTTCGCACTCATAAAGCGTGAAAAAAGCATAGGACAAATAACATAACTTCCACCTAACAGAAGAAGAAAATACGAGACCTTAGACAATCCAAAATGGTTATTTATTAATTCAAAGCTTGTATTTGATAGAGTATTTTGGGCCGTACCTAAAGAAAAACAAAATAACAATAACAAGCCTACAAGCATAACTAACAGTTGAAGCACATCGCTTTTCATGACCGAAGTCTGGCCACCTAAAAGCGTATATGCCACAATAAAAATCACCCCGGCTACAAGTGCCACTGACGGGTTCCAATCGGTTAAAAGTGATACAACCTGTCCCATTGCTACGAATTGAGCGGCAAGAATAGCTATCCAAGCAAAAAAGATAACGATCGTAATGGCTCGGTGAGTTTGAGGACCTAAGTCTCTTTTCACAATCTCTGGCATTGTTAACCCGGCACTTGCACGTACTTTCTTTGCTAAGAAGAAAGTTAAAATCGACAAACCTATTGCGCCGGAACCTAACCACCAAAATGCAGGCCACCCTACTTGATAGGCTAAGCCGCACATGCCAATGGTAGCGGAACCTCCAACACAGGATGCAATCAACGAAAAAGTCACCTGTGTTCTTGATGAAGCTCGATTATTAATGAAAAAACCAGAGGCGTTTTTAACGCCCCTAGCATCCCAAAAAGCCATTGTAAAAAAAATGGCAACATAGATCAGAAAAATGCTCATGCAAAGACCTGCTCTTTCACAGCCCCTACAACTGCTTTACATAACATATCTAATTCCTCATCCGTCACTGTGAATGCTGGCATCAAATAAATGAGATGGCCAAAAGGTCTAACCCAAACACCATGTTCAACAAAATAACTTGTCAATGCCCGTGTATTGACGGGAATGTCCATTTCTAACACACCAATGGCACCTAATACTCGAACATCTTTAACATGCGGCAATGTTCTTGCTTGCTCTAAATGAAGTTTTAAATAACTTTGAATATGAGCGACGTTTTCTTGCCAGTGACTCTCCACAAATAGATCTAAACTTGCACAAGCCGCTGCACAAGCTAGAGGATTGGCCATAAAGGTTGGCCCATGCATAAAAGCTCCGCCCGTTTCTGTTTCTTCAGCGGAAATTATCTCTGCAACTTTTTCAGATGTTAGTGTTGCAGACAAAGTTAGCATTCCTCCTGTCAACCCCTTGCCAACACACATAATATCCGGCTCAACTCCGGCCCACTCACAAGCAAATGTCCTGCCAGTTCGACCAAAACCGGTGGCGATTTCATCAACGATAAGCAAAATGTGATAACGATCACAAAGTTCTCGTACCCCTTTTAAATAATTAGGGTGGTAAAACCACATACCACCAGCTCCTTGCACGATTGGCTCAAGAACAATTGCTGCAATTTCGTCTCCTCGACTTTGAAGATAGCTTTCAACAACCTCTAAATCTTGCGGGTTAAACTCCTGACCAAAAGCACTAGTAGGGCGCGGGGCAAAAATTTGCTCATGTAAGATTCCTCTAAACAAAGAATGCATCCCATCAATAGGATCGCATACTTGCATAGCACCTTGAGTATCTCCGTGGTACCCACCCCTTGGCGTAAGGAAAACCCTCTTTTGTGTTTTACCAAGAGCCGCCCAATACTGAATGGCCATTTTTAAAGCAACCTCAATCGCGACTGAGCCAGAGTCGGCATAAAAAATATGCTTCAAATTTTGGGGTACTAAGGCCAATAGCTTTTGACCCAATCGGATTGCAGGCTCGTGTGTCAAACCTCCAAACATCACATGGGATAATTTTCCTACTTGCTGTTGAATAGCCTCAATCAAACGGGGATGTGAGTATCCATGCATGGTGCACCACCAAGATGAGGTTCCATCAATCAGAGTTTTGCCATTTTGTAACCTCAAAGTGCGTCCCTTTGCTGACTCAACCATCTGAACAGGTAAAGGATTCTTTGTTGAAGTGTAGGGATGCCACAGATGATCTCGGTCAAACTGCATTAACGAAGCGATACTATTTGAGTCATTTTGAGTCTTGATTGCATCATAAATTGCTTGCATCGCCTCCAAACCAATCTCTCCATCGTCAGAATAGTCAACTGAGGTCAGTAATGGGACTCCTTGCTTTTGACCGAGTGCACGCAATGACTCTACGTTCTTTTTTAAAAAACGCTTTTGATTTTCGATGTCGTCCCCTGCTCCAGCATCTAAGGATTCTTCCGGTTTAACTCGATTTAGAACCATACCCAACACATGAATTCCACGATTCTTTAACGCTTCCAAGCTCAACGCGGCATGATTAAGACAACCCAGCTTATTTCCGACAACTAACAACACAGGCATATTTATTTGTTGCATAAAATCCAGCATTGTTTCGCTCTTATTTAACGGGACAAATAACCCACCAGCACCTTCTACCAATATAAATTCATTATTAATTTTTTGCTGATTAAAGCTTTGCATCAAGCTTTCCACCGTCAAACGATCTCCCTGAAGCTCTGCAGCAAGATCGGGAGAGCATGCAGGTTCATACATTTTTAAAACCGTTGCCCTAGCTCCTGTTTGCTGATACTGTGTCACATCAGGCGCCAATAAGCCCGAAGCATTTCTAAAGCAACCCGTCTGAACAGGCTTAATCGCTATAACTTTTTCACGATGCGATAAGAGGAGCTTTAATAGTGCAACAGTCACCGAAGTCTTACCTACATCTGTATCTGTTCCTGTAATAAATAAACCTTGCATGACTACTCCTGTCTCTCTTTATTCATAACGGGGTCAAGTTTGCCACAGATATTAAGCTTTCTCGAGTATTGTTAATGACTTTCACATAATCACACATTTTCGTACCGGAGTCATTGGTAGAATCGAACCATTCCGATTCAGAGAATTCATCTCAGGAGTATTTTTTATGAAAAAGTCTATTACTGTGGCTGTGATTGCAGTTTTAGCTGCAACCTTAAGTGCTTGCTCTAGCGAAACAAGTCCGACAGAAGAAAATTGCAAAATCGGTCATATTAATGATGTCGCCATGAAACATGGCTTAGAAAAAGCAGCTCAACTAAGCGAAAACTGCATCAAGAAGGGCTACGACGATAGTGTTCAATGGCTTAATAAGCAAAAAGAACAAGCTGAAGACCTTGGTGATGACATCAAAAACAAAGGGGAAAAATTCGCTGATGATGTTAAAGACAAGGGGGAGAAAATTGGTAACGATATCAAAAACAAGAGTGAGCAACTAAGAAATAAAGGTGAAGATTTAAAAAATAAAGTTGTTGACTTTTCTAACGAAACCGTTGAAAAAGGTAAAAACTTAATCAAATAAATGCACGATGCCCGAGGTAATCGGGCATTTTTTATGCCCTTGTTTTTCTTAAAAACTTTACGAAATCATCAACAACTCGTGCCAGTGGACTGATCGCATTGCGTTGTGCCTCAGCCACTATTCTTTGCATTTCTATCTTACGCTCTTGTTCACGCTTTAGAGCGGGCCCTGATATCCACCAAGGTTCAATATCGTAATTGTTCGAGTATTTCATATACATCTCCAAAACCCTATAAAGATCATTATATGATCTATATGTGATCTATGTCAACATATAGCTTATTAATTGAGCCTTACTTGTTCCAACAATAAAGTCTTCATACAGCATATACATCTGAGATTTTTAGAGTTATAGTAAATAGAAAGGTAGACAAAAGGGAGGATCTTATGAATAAATCCTACTTTTCTTTCTCTAGCCAAAGTGGACGACTAGAGTACTTTATTACACAACTTATACTGGCCATTAGTGCAACCGTTATTTCTGCAATTAGCGGTCTAGAAGATCAATACACTATTAATGACCCTTATTACAGTGCACCTATTAGCGTAGATGGGGCCATCTTTGTCTTGATCCTCTTATTTATCCTTCTTTATTTATCAATCTTATCCACATGTAAGCGACTCAATGACTTGGGCAAGTCTCCTTGGCTTGCACTGCTCAGTCTCATTCCTATCGTGAACTTGGTATTTGGGTTGTATCTCCTCTTTATGCCTGGGATAAACGCTAATCAAACACAGAACTTTTTAAATGGAGCAAATCTCAATGAAAGCAGACTATCAACTATGGATGACTCAGGGGTGACGAATTCCGATAATTCCCCTGTTCAAGCTAACGGCAATAATCGATTAGTAGACAACTTAGAAAGGTTGGCTACACTTAGAAATAAAGGCTTATTACCGATGAAGAATTTAAAACATTAAAAACTCAACTTCTTGACAAATAGTATAAGAAATGCCCGACACGTTAACTTGTCGGGCATTTCTTTTGTTTTCGATATTAACGAGCTACTTCACAGAGCAACGAACGTCCATACCAAGACCGTCAGCATCTTTTTGACCGGCCTTAACACCACGGAAGGCATTTTCAGCTTCACAGGCTTGCATTACAGCTTCTTTAACCTTAGCGGTATCTCCCTTGGCATCCTTACCATTGAGCATCACCTTAAAGTGGGCATCAGCGGCAATAGAGTTCACAGAGTTACCACCCTTAATATGGCTAATCACAGCTTGTGGTACTACTTTTTCAATATTCATTGCAGCTCGAGAAGCTGCATGAACAGCATTAACATTACCGTAGTCGCCATTAGAGTGCCCCCTGGACCTTCGATGTCGACGGTCAATGTTGTGGCCGCCATGGCCATGCCGGAAAGTAGACCCAAAGCTAAAACCGAAGCGCTACGAACTAAAGTACCTTTTCTCATTTTTCTTCTCCTTTAATTACTTGTAGATTTCTTCAGTTGTGCGAGCACCCATGGGACCCACACCTGGTTCTACGACTTTACCGTCAGCCTTGTTATAACCAGAGGCCAATAAGCCCATCATCATAAAGCGTACAATACGTTTCCCTTCATCAACGCCATTACCTGGAATACCCCATTCATACCACGTATGACCGCCACCACCGGCGGCAACCGTACCTAAGTTAGAGTTCACTGTCAGCACACCTACTGCTGCAGGCACATTATCATTTAAGGAATAAGATTCTTCAGGCAATGACTTCACAACGTCAATATTGCCAACCTTACTAGCTTGCCAAAGAGCTTGCATGGCGATGTCATTGTAGTGAGGGCGCTTGTAAGCAGGACGGTCTCCGAACCAAACTAACTCCATGCCAACAGCATTCTTATCACCAGCCTTCAAACCATACTTGGCATTTTCGGCTTCCATAGCCTTCTTAAATTGAGGTTCGATCTTGCTACGAATATCTGACAATGGAGCTTGAGTTGCACCACGCATATCTACCATTAATGTACAACTTGCAGAACGAGAACCATCGGTTGGTTCATCACAATCTGCCACACCAACTGTGTAGGTCGTCTTTTCTGCCTTCTTGTCTGCATCCCAAGCAGTCTTAATGTCTGAGATAGCGGAAATTGCTCGGCTCATTGCCATAGCAGCAGACGGACGAGCCTTATCACCAGGCTTAAAGCCAGCGGGTTCCGTATACTTAATTTCGAAACGATAAGAGCCTAGGTAATTAGTCGTCGCATCACCCGGTACCGTAGAGTCTGCACCAAAGTTAGCAACGAAGTTCAGAGCATTATTCCCCTTACCTGTATCTTGGTTATAACCGTACAGTTGCTTCATACCGCGAAGGTTACCCTTGCCTTCTTCGCCGGCGGTACCACAAACCCAGATATCATAAACTGGCTTCACACCATGCTTTTTCATCATGACGGCCGTTTGCATAACTGCAACCGTATTAACCATAGCGTCTTCAAAGCCTGGTACGTAGATACGGTAACCGCCCTTTTTCTTAGCGTCTTCTAGACTTGCATAACGCTTATAGGCTTTCTTATAAACATCGTCTTCAATAACCTTACCATTCTTGTCAAACTTCAATTCGAGCGGTAAGTTTTTCAATTCATCACGAGTTGCAACGATCGGGTCAGAAGCTAATTGCAACTTCACTGGTTCATAGGGATTAGATTCCGGCGGTAAAACGCCAGGATTAACTGTATCAATATGACCTTCTAACAAAACCTTAGGCCCTTGTCCCTTGAAGTTAACCTTATTACCATAGGTACCCGGAATACGAACACAAACGTTATGAACTGCTGTACCATCAACTTTTTGGACACCAGCGCCTTCTAAATGACCATCAAGACTCGTCATGATGTCACTCTTATCAAAGCCCCATTCTTCAACTAAGCGGCGAGTAATTTCCTTTTGGCGACGCATTTCAAAATTTGATGGTGAAGCGATACGAGCCAATTCCATCAATGTATTGAAACGCCATTTTTGCGCTTCTTCACTGGTAACGTCGGCCAAAATCTTTTGCATGGTCGCATCGTTATAGATTGCAGTAGCGTTATTTTGAATTTCTTTACTAACATTTGGAACGGCTGCGCTTGCTGCAAAGGTTGCTAAAGCAAATGTCAAACCGAGAGAAAGCTTCTTCAACAGCATAGCCAACTACTCCTTTTTGACTTTTTTTTGAACTCTTTATTTAGCCTTCACGTAAATAAAGACGCCTAGGAGTGTAAGGCGATTACCTCTATTTGAACACATGATCTGTCCCTTAAGATCAAACCCTAACTTTTTAGAGGGATAAAAGTTATCGTTTTCAGGCAAAATTAAAAATCTGCTCTGCACAACTTCATTTCTGAGAATCTGTTTGGACTTTATTGTTCACCAAACTGCCCAACTTAATGTCTAGGTGTTTTCACCTCTAAATAATTATTTTTCCCTAGAGGTAGAATAGTTGATGTTTTTGGTTTTTGGTTTTTTGTATCCATGTGATGCTGACCATCGAACCTACGAAGGTTTCTTCATATTTGCTTCTTCTAGGAGATAAGCATGCAAAATCAACCAAGCGTTTTACAACGCTTTATGAACTACATTAAGTTTGATACCCAATCTTGCTTAACGAGCCAAGAGACTCCCTCCACGGCTAAACAGTTAAAGTTAGCCGAATTTTTGGTTCATGAACTCCAAGGCTTAGGCATTGAAAATGCACATATGACACCCGAAGGCGTTGTATACGCCACAATCGAAGCCACCCCTGGTCATGAACACTGCCCGGCTATTGGCTTTATTGCACATATGGATACCTCACCTGACGCTAGCGACAGTGCAGATAAGAAACCACAAGTGATTCATTATGAAGGCGGCGATGTATTGCTCAATAAGGAGCAAAATATCGTTTTCTCAACTCAGGACTTCCCTGAAATTGAAAAATATGCAGGACAAGATATCGTCTTTACGGATGGTACAACCTTGTTGGGTGCAGACGACAAAGCAGGTATTGCAGAAATCATTGAAATGGCCTCTTGGGTTATGGCTCATCCCGAAGTCCCTCATGCCAAACTTTGCTTAGCATTTACGCCAGATGAAGAAGTAGCCCGCGGCACCGAAAACTTTGATATTGAACATTTCGGTGCGCAATACGCCTACACCTTTGACGGTGATGAAGTTGGTGTTCTTGAAAGTGAAAACTTCAATGGCGGTACGGCCCATGTCACCATTCATGGCGTCGGTGTCCATCCGGGTTTAGCAAAAGATAAAATGATCAATTCCATCCGTTTGATGGCTAAATTTATCGATATGCTCCCGGCCGTTGTCTCTCCAGAATGCACTGAAGATCGAGAAGGCTTTATGCATCCCAATGCAATGACTGGCTCTTGCGTTAAGAGCTACGTGAAGATCATTGTTCGTGACCACGATCGCACTCAATATGAATTGAAGAAAAAGTACCTTGCTAAAACTGTTGAGCTTTTTAATAAGATCTATGGGGAAGGTCGCTGTGAACTTCGCTATGTTGACTCTTATGAAAATATGCGTCAATACATCGAAAAAGCTCCAAAGGTCCTTGATATCGTTCGTGAGGTTTACCGTGACTGCGGTTTAGAACCGATAGAAAAACCTGTGCGTGGAGGCACTGATGGTGCCCGTTTGTCTGCACGCGGTTTGCCCTGCCCGAACATCTTTACCGGTGGCTCTAACTTCCATGGCGTCTACGAATTTATTCCTGTCGCCTCAATGGTTAAAGCATCTGAAATAGCTATTGGTTTGGCAAAGAAATCTGCAACAATTGATAGCTTAAGCTAGAGATTAGTCCTCAAAATACCACAAATGGCCTCTCACTATTCTATAAGTGAGAGGCCTTTTCAGTTACTCTTTATGGCAAGAACACTTGTCACACACAAACAACATCAAATCCAATATCTTCAATTACCTCTTTAATTTGTTCCACGCTCACATCAATTGCTTCCCAACTAACGCGCCCAGATGCTAAATCAACATTAATACCACGAGCTCCAGGCAAAGCTTCAAGAGCTTCTTTAACCGCTTTCACACAATTTTGGCAGTGCATTCCTTTGACTATTAATGAATTCATAATTTCCACCTTCAAAATAGGAACAATTCTCATTTTTTAATTATATTATGCACATTGAATCCACTTCAAGGTGTAGAGTTGAATGGGTAAGTTAGGAGATTGAAATGGCAGAGACTCGGATTAATCTAAGAATTACAGGCATGCACTGTGCAGCCTGTTCTTCTCGAATTGAGCGCGTGATTGGGAAATTAGAGGGTGTTATTTCCATTAACGTGAGTCTACCTACAAATCGAGCAAGTCTTTTAGTAAAAGACACGGGCTCTTTAGATGAGACTTTAAAAAAAATAGTTCTAAAAATTCAAAAACTTGGATTCGGCGCTACTATTGATAATGATGAAGATTTAGTCCAAAGCTGGCAAAACGATCAAAAGAAAGCCAAAGAGGATTTAAGCACCCAACTCAAAAATTTATATCCCATGCTGGCTCTTGCACTGACTCTTATCTATGTGTCAATGGGATCTATGATAGGGTTACCACTCCCCACTTTTATTGCTTACCAAAATCATCCCATTGCCTTTGGGACTTCACAACTATTACTTGTCCTCCCCTTACTATATCTAGGGCGTCATTTTTATAAAGGTGGATTAAATAACTTATTTAATAGCTCTCCAAATATGGACAGTCTCGTTGCTGTAGGCACTGGAGCCGCATTCGTCTACTCGCTATTTAATTGGATTTTGACACTTCAAGGAAACCTGGCTTCTATACATCATCTTTACTTTGAATCTTGCGGTGTCCTACTAACTATGATTTCACTCGGTCAATATATGGAGGCACGCTCTAAGCGACATGCCAGCGAAGCTATTGGTTCATTAATCCAGCTAGTCCCACAAACAGCCAGAAAGTGGAATCATGGCATAGGTCAAGAAGTAGCTATAAGTACGTTAGTCATTGGAGATCAAGTTCTCATTAAACCTGGTGAACGCATCCCCGTTGATGCTCGAGTGATCGATGGTGAAAGTGAAGTTGATGTTTCTTTATTGACTGGCGAGGCTTTGCCTGTTGCTGTAAAACCTGGAGACAAAGTAATTGCTGGAGCTGTCAACGGAACTCATCCATTAATCGTTGCTGTGACTCATCTAGGCAATGACACTGTTTTAGCCCAAATGATTCGAATGGTCAGGGTTGCTCAAAGTACTAAAGCCCCAGTTGCAAGCCTAGCCGATCGAGTAAGTTTTTATTTTGTACCCATTGTCATGGGACTATCACTAGTCACTTTTTTTGGATGGGCCATTTTTTCAGATGAGTCCATCTCCTTTGCTGTCAAAGCAATGATTTCTGTTTTGGTTATTGCTTGCCCGTGTGCAATGGGACTAGCGACACCCACTTCAATTATGGTTGCAACAGCTCGTGGTGCACAACTTGGCATACTAATTAAAAATGCAGCTACCTTAGAAAAAGCCGCCAAGATTGATGTTGTCGCATTCGATAAAACGGGTACCTTAACTCTAGGCGAACCTCAAATCATTCAAACTCACACTTTCGGTGGCATGGCCGTCGAAGAAGCTATTTGGTTAGCAGATTGCGTTGAATCAAGAAGCGAGCATCCTCTAGCAAAAGCTTTTGCCAAAGCAAATCACCAACCTGTGGTTGATGTACAACCAACCGTATATCCAGGAATGGGAATTGGTGCTTCAATTAAAGAGCACTCACTGCTACTGGGAAATACTCGTTTAATGATTGAACAAGGAGTTGACATTCATGAAGGACAAAGCATTCTCAATGAACTTTCCCGAAAAGCGCGATCTGCCTTATTGTTGTCCAGAGATCATCAGTTAGTCGCAATCTTTGTTATTACGGACGTAGTGAGACCAGAGTCAAATCGAGTAATCAAAGCTTTGCATCAAATGGGCATCCGTACTCTAATGATCACTGGAGACAATCAACAAACAGCCAATAGCATTGCAATGACGCTAGGAATTGAAGAAGTTTATGCAGAGGTCTTACCTAAAGATAAAGCACAAATTATTCAGAAAATTCAATCACAAGGATTAAAAGTTGCAATGGTTGGTGACGGGCTAAATGACGCTCCTGCTTTAGCTCAAGCGGATGTAGGTATAGCCGTTGCGCAAGGCGTTGATGTGAGCGCACAAGCCGGAGATATTGTCTTAATGCGACATGGCTTAGAATCTGTTCTTACAGCTTTACGACTGGCTAAAACTGCCCTTCGCAATATTTATCAAAACTTAGGTTGGGCATTTGGCTACAACATACTCGGCATCCCTGTAGCCATGGGAGCACTATATATTGCTTTTGCAGGCCCCATGCTTTCACCAATGATTGCTGGCACTGCAATGGCTCTATCATCAACCTCTGTCGTCTTGAATGCTCTAAGGCTAAAATACTTTCACTAATAATCAATGAATCAGAGGCTCTATATAGCGGTAAATAAAATAACAAATTGCACCTATAGCCAAGCCACGAAGCAACAGCATAACTAGAGCAAACAATTGCCCCACCCCCTCCATGAGGGTTTGGGGCGATGTTTTTTGAGTCTTAGGTGCCTTGCGTTTCATAACTGACTGAACGATTTGTATGGAATCATTATAAGTCAATCCCGCACAAGCACCTTTAAGTTCAAATGATTAAGGCCATTTCGGTCATCAATTCACTCATAAAGATCTTTATTAACCATTGTGCAAACACAGCTATCAGACCAAACATTTAGGGTTGTCTCAACCATATCAATGACTGCATAGATGGGAAGAATAACCCCCATTAATGCAATCGGAATATTCATACTAGCCAGGAGACTTGCAGACAAGAAGAAACATCCCATAGGAACACCAGCGTTACCAATGGCTGCTAGCGTTGAAATAAAAATCCAAGTTAATAACGTCGAATAAGTAATTTCCGCCCCTGCATTTTGCATTAAAAAGACGACCGTAACCAAAATAAAGGCCGCGCAACCATTCATATTAATCGTCGTGCAAATAGGCAGAACAAAACGAGAAACTGATGGACGAACTCCCAATTGACTTTCAGCACAGTTCATCGTAACCGGTAACGTACCTGCTGAGCTTTTAGAAAAGAAAGCTACCATTAAAGCTTGACTCATTCCTTTAAAGACTTTAATTGGGTTTAAACCCTTAAGGAGCAAAAGAAGGGGGAGCACCAAAAACATCTGAAGAATATTGGCACTTAAAATAGTTGCAAAATAAGATCCTAAACCACCTACTGCAACCCCATTTTTCATCTCAATCACAAGACCTGTAATAAAACCAAAGATACCCAAAGGCAATACTTTAATTATCCAACGAACTAAAACAAAGAGAACTTGTTGTGCACCTTCAAAGAAGGTCAATAGAGTTTCTTGCTCTTTACTTTGACGTGGCAACTTTGCGATTGCTAGACCAATAGCTGCCGACACCAGTAAGACAGATAAAACATTGGCTGACAAAAATGGAGCTAGGAAATTATCAGGAACAATTGTTTTGACATAATCTAAATAGGAACTTTCTGAAACTTTTGCAATACTTTGAGAAGCTTGGGTCGTAATATTGTCTGGCGAAAAGAATAAATAAAGAATGGCTGCCAACGATGAAGCTAAAACAGTCGTAAAAATCGTATAAAACAGCGTTTGTCTAAAAATTTTACCTGATTGGCTTGATTGTGAAATACGAGCCAAAGTAGCAATAATTGACACAGCAATAATGGGAATACTAATGAACTTAAAAAGACGGATAAAAACCGTTCCCAAAAAGTCAGCTGCTGCCAAAGTTGCTTCAACGCCCCATAAACCATTTGAAATACCAAAAATGATAGCTAGTAAATAAGCGATGAAGGTTATTGAGCCAATCGAGTTTGGCTTACTTATTGAATTACTCACTGTTGTTCCTTTATGCTAGGGATTACATTTAAGGGTTTACTATTACATTTTAGGTAATCATTCAAGCAAAGGCGGGCATTAAATAGCTATAAGTTGTTTGTAGCTAGTTGAAACCTATTAGAGGAAAATTGAAACAACTTAACATTCCTCTTCTTTTGAAACTTCGATATGATTAGGAGAGATTTTTAGGAGAAGTTACCATGATTCATGAGTTAGATAAGACCCAAATTGAACAAACCATCCAAAAACAGCCAATGTGCATTATTACGTTTGGTGCACCTTGGTGTATTGATTGCCGTCGAGCAGAGCCTTTTTACAAGCGTTTTTCAGAAGAATTCACTGATGTTTATTTCACACACATTGATGTCGGTGAACGAGGCGGTAATTGGCACGAAGAGTTTAAGTTGGCCCATATCCCAACAATGATTTTCTACAAAAATGGTGTTGAAGTTGATCGTATTGTAGAAGTGCAAACACCCGGGGAATTAAAGGCTTTTATTGAACGTTGCAAAGCTTAAACAAAATTCCTTTAATATCACTATGTTAGAAAATATACGGGCTGTTTTAAGAAATAAAATCAAAAAAACACTAAAAAAAACTTGATATTTATAAAATCGCCCGTATAATTTCATTTCTGTTCCGACACACCTTGGAAGGGTGGCAGAGTGGTTGAATGTACCGCCCTGGAAAGGCGGCATACGGTTATCCGTATCGAGGGTTCGAATCCCTCCCCTTCCGCCAGAATTCTGAAAAAAGGCTTTCATGTTTGAAAGCCTTTTTTGCATCTAGCTTCTTTTATCTACCAGAGCTAAAATTAAATTAACTCCCACAAGGTTTGGCACTAAGATTCTGTCTCAACACATTTGAAACTTAGGTTACTGGACTTGCGGCCGGTAGCGGAAGGTTTATTAGACTTACCTACACCCGTCACAGAGGTGACCGCTCTTGAATCCCTAGGCTCAGGACGTCATGCCAAACCTTGGAGTTCCCTTTTATCTTTTCTTTCAATTACTACACACTTTCCAACGTACTGTTGAATTCTTAGCGATTTCAAGTACTACCTTCAAATAGGAAGGATTCAAAAAAAGGCCACAAAACAAATTGCGACCCTTTTCTTTCAATGCGAAGCTTTAGTAATTTTGAGCTAACACTTCAAAATGTGCTTGAGGGTGAGCACAAACAGGACATACTTGTGGAGCTTGCTTACCAAAGTGGATATGACCACAATTGTTGCACTTCCACATTACATCGCCATCACGCGTGAAGACCATACCACCCTTTACTCGTTCCAACAACTTCAAATAACGGGCCTCATGTTCTTTCTCGACTGCCCCAACACCTTCAAACAATAAGGCAATGTCTTCAAAACCTTCTTCGCGAGCTTCTCTAGCCATGCGTTGATACATGTCAGTCCACTCAAAGTTTTCACCGCAAGCTGCATCTTGCAAGTTGACTTCTGTCGTTGGCACTGCGCCACCGTGAAGAAGCTTGAACCACAACTTGGCATGTTCCTCTTCATTCTTAGCCGTTTCGGCAAAAATATTAGAAATTTGAACGTAGCCGTCTTTTTTAGCTTGACTTGCGTAGTACGTATATTTATTGCGAGCTTGAGATTCACCAGCAAAAGCTTCCATCAAGTTCTTTTCAGTCTTTGTACCTTTAAGGTCCATTTCGTTCTCCTTCCGAAATAAAAGATCTATAAATAATGGTAGTCTTTTCTTTTTGGAATGTGTGACAGAAATTATCTCTTTTTAAATGAATATTGATATTTCTCAGAGTAGAAAACTAGAGTTTCCAATGGAAGCGTAGAGAGCCAAAAGAGCAAAAGAAGAAATGCGAAGCCCATAAAGGAAATCCCAAAAGCCTTTAGGGCTTTTGGGATTGTCTGGCGCGCCGGGTAGGATTCGAACCCGCGACCCCCTGGTTCGTAGCCAGGTACTCTATCCAACTGAGCTACCGGCGCGTCGTGGATCAGTATTATACATGGATTTACAAACATGTCAAATAAGTATATTTACCAATTCTATAAGAAAAAGTCCTTATCAATCAATTAGATAGATAAATAACAATGACCTTTGATAAATAGTTCAACAAAAACAATAACTTACGAGGTTAAAGACTTTTAATTCATTAAATTTTGTCTAAAAACAAAAAATCGTTGTATTCGGCTCCAAAAGATAAAACTTTAACCTATGATGAGAACGAAGAGTGAAATTACACTCCATTACCGATGTTGATCCCTATTGACATCGGACGCATAACTTAACAAATTTAAAGAGGAGCTGTTATGCAAATCAAACGTACTTTATTGGCCACTGCTTTGTTGGCTGCTAGCGCCACCGCAATGGCATTGCCTAACGTTGAAGTGTTGGCTACAGGTGGCACAATTGCTGGTGCTGGTCAATCTGCTACGGGTACGGCTTACACTGCCGGTAAGGTTTCTGTTAACCACTTAGTCGCTGCTGTTCCGCAATTAGCAGAAGTAGCTAACGTCATTCCGAAGCAAGTTGTTCAAATCGGTTCTCAAGATATGACCGATGATGTTTGGTTGAAACTTGTCAAGACCATTAATGAAGACTGCAACAAGGTTGATGGCTTTGTGGTTACGCACGGTACTGACACGATGGAAGAAACGGCTTACTTTGTGCACTTAACTGCTAAGTGCAACAAGCCGATCGTTTTCGTCGGCGCAATGCTCCCCTCTACAGGTTTATCTGCTGACGGTCCGAAGAACCTTTACAACGCAGTTGTTGTTGCCGCTAGCAAGGAAGCTGCAGGTCGTGGCGCCATGGTTGCCATGGATGACAAGATCATTGGCGCTCGTGACGTTATCAAGACGAATACGACCGCTGTAGAAACGTTCCAAGGTGCCAACTTTGGCACGATGGGTCATATTTTCAACTCCAAGGTTCATTTTGCAAATACACCTGCAACTCCGCATACCACGAAGACACCATTTGACGTTTCTAAGTTAAATGAATTGCCGAAGGTTGGTATTGTTTATAACTACTCCAACGTTCCTGCTGAACCGCTCCAAGCTTTGTTGAAAGCTGGTTATAAGGGTGTTGTAACGGCTGGTGTTGGTAACGGTAACCTCCATAAGAACCTTTTCCCGATCCTCGAAAAGGCTGCTAAGGATGGCGTTGCTGTTGTTCGTTCTAGCCGTGTTCCTACGGGTTCTACCACGAAGGCTGCTGAAATCGATGACGCCAAGTACGGTTTCGTTGCTGCCCAATACTTGAACCCGCAAAAGGCTCGCGTGCTCTTGCAATTAGCATTGACGAAGACCAGCGATCCTAAGAAGATTCAAGAATACTTCGATAAGTACTAATCTACTAATTGATTAGGTTAGTCCCCGGCTTTGTAAAAGAAGTCGGGGATTTTTCATTAAAATATCTTGAATGAACACACATCAGTATATTGGGCGTTTTGCCCCATCCCCTACAGGTCATCTACATCTTGGAAGCCTCGCAGCTGCGATAGCGAGCTATTTAGACGCTCGAGCCCATAAAGGTCTTTGGCTCATTCGTATTGAAGATGTCGACCAAACTCGTTGTAAACAAGCTTGGACAGACTCGATACTAGAGACATTAAAAAAATTAGAGATGCATAGTGATCGCGATATCATTTTCCAAAGCCAAAGAACTGCGCGATATGATGAAGTTTTCCAAAAGCTGAAAAATAATGGGCATGTTTTTGGTTGTTCTTGCTCGAGATCTGAAGTCCAAAAAATCAATCATCATTTAGGCAAACCATCATCACATTATCCTGGAACATGTCGCAATGGAACGAATCTGCCTATTCGAGCATGGCGTTTTCTAACAAATCCATCCCCTATTACATTTACCGACCGCTGGATGGGCACTTTTACACAAAATATTGAAAATGAGGTGGGAGATTTTATTATTAAACGCGCGGATGGGCTTTTCGCATATCAGTTAGCCGTTATTGTGGATGATCATGACCAAGGCGTCACTCATATTGTGAGAGGGGCCGATTTAATTGATAACACTGCCAGACAAATTGCTATACATAAGGCTCTGAGTTATACCATTCCCACCTATATGCATATTCCTTTGGTTCTGAATGAACGCCATGAAAAATTAAGTAAACAAGGTGGAGCTACTCCTTTATCAGACGACCTCTTAGCTCAGTGCGAATGGGTCTGGTCATTCTTTGGTTTCCCCAAAATTGGCGCACACTCTTTAACGGCTTTCTATCAAGTTGCAACAGAGCTTTGGAAAGAGCGCTTTAAAATAAATTAATTACTTTTTCACAATTAATTTCGCGTTACTCCTAAGAGCAACTTCCCCAATAGGCAAGCCACCATTGATGGGCAATAATATTCCCATTGTCTCTACTCTTAGGAGAAGTTATGCTTACACCCTATATCAAAGAAGCTGTTGAATACCGTCGAGCTATTCATCGTCGTCCCGAAGAAGGATGGACAGAATTTGAAACGATGTGGTTGGTATGTAGCCACCTTAAGAAATGGGGTATTCCCTATATTTGTGGTACAAAAGCTGTTAATCCAGATTTTGTAATGGGAAGAAATGAGGTTCTCGTAAAAGATGCAATTGCCCGAGCTATTGCTCACGGCGTTCCCCAATCTTTTATCGATGAAACGGAGGGCTACACGGGATGTTTTGCCATTATTGATACTGGACGGGCCGGTCCTGTCACATGCTTTAGATTTGACATGGATGCCCTTCCTGTTCGTGAGTCCCAGGACCCCAACCATGCCCCTGCTCGCTTAGGATTTGCAAGTGAAATTCCTGGCTTTATGCATGCCTGTGGACATGATGCCCACACAGCTTGTGGGTTGGCTTTAGCTCACTGGCTAGTTGATCACAAAGAACAATTGTCAGGCAAATTTAAACTACTCTTTCAACCTGCCGAAGAAGGTGTTAGAGGCGGCCGCCCGATGGCTGAGTCTGGGCAACTGGACGATGTAAATTGGTATGTTGCCGGTCATGTCGGTGGCGCATGCCATAGCAATGAAGTTCAAGTCGTCACAGGGGGATTCATGGCCTCCTCAAAGTTTGACATCTATTTTAAAGGCCTTGAAGCCCACGCTGGAAGTCATCCTCACGCAGGACACAGCGCACTTTCTGCTGCCGCTTGTGCCACTATGATGATTAATGGGATTCCTCGTCATGGGGAGGGCGACTCTCGAATTTCAGTCGGTAAGCTCATAGCTGGCTCTGGTCGTAATATTGTCGCTGCTGATGCTATGATGCAAATGGAAGTTCGTGGCGTTACACACGAAGTCAATGAATTTCTTGCCCAAAATGTTCAGCATATTATTGAAGGTGTTGAAAAAGCTTATCAAGTCAAAGCCCGTATTGAGCGCGTTGGCGAAGCCACCACTCTTGAACTATGTCCAGTCCTTTACGACAAATTAGAACAAACTATGCATGAAGTTGATGGAATCACTGTTATTCCCCGTGGCCCCGGTTCTTCTGGATCTGAGGACTGCTCTTGGCAAATTCGTAAAATCGTTGAACATGGTGGACAAGCTGGATTCTTTATGTACGGCTGTGAGCATCAAGGCCATCATCGCCCTGACTTTGACATACAAGATGAAACCAACATGCCAGTTGCATTAAAAGTATTTATTAATTTCGCAAAGAAAGTAAATAAACCTGTCGCTTAATCCTTCTATTCCCGCGTATACAAAAGGCACCCAAATGGGTGCCTTTTGTCAGTTAACTGTTTAATCGACAACCCTAATTTCCAGTTCTATCGTCTAATCAGATAATAACTTTCATATTGATTTGAAAGGAATTCAAATGTTAGATCAATACATCCAAGAAGCAATTGAAAATCGCCGCGCCATCCATCGTCGACCAGAAGAAGGTTGGACTGAATTTGAAACAATGTGGCGCGTTTGTCGGCAACTAAAACAATGGAATATTCCCTATCTTGTTGGAACTAAAGTTATTAATAAGGATTACGTGATGGGACGTAATCAAGACTTAGTCGATGATGCGATCAATAGAGCTCTCAAGCAAGGAGTTCCTCAATCCTTTATTGATGAAACAGAGGGTTATACCGGTGCCGTTGCTATCATTGATACCGGTCGAGCTGGTCCTGTTACGGCTTTTCGCTTTGATATGGATGCTCTACCTGTCAGAGAATCTAAAGAATGTTCTCATCTCCCAACCAAACTTGGCTTTGCCAGCGAGCGCCCTGGATTCATGCATGCTTGTGGTCATGATGCTCACACTGCTACAGGGCTCGCTGTTGCTCACTGGCTTGTTGACCATCAATCAGAACTTTGCGGAAAATTTAAATTACTCTTTCAACCTGCAGAAGAAGGTGTCAGAGGCGCCCGTCCTATGTCTGAGTCCGGCATTCTAGATGACGTTGATTGGTTTGTTGGAGGGCATGTAGGTGGTTCTTGTAAAAGTGGAGAAGTCTGTGTTATGGATGGAGGATTCCTAGCCTCTTCCAAATTTGACATTCATTTTACAGGCCTTGAGGCTCATGCAGGTAATGCTCCTCATAAAGGTCACAGTGCTTTAGTTGCTGCTGCCTGCGCAACCATGATGATTCAAGGCATTCCGCGTCATGGTGATGGCGCCTCTCGAATCTCTGTTGGCAAGCTAATGGCTGGAGAAGGGCGCAATATTGTTGCTGCTAACGCAACAATGCAAATGGAAGTCAGAGGAGAAACTCAAGAAGTTAACGACTTCCTAGCCCAAAATGTCTACAACATTATTGAAGGTGTTGAAAAGGCATACCAAGTTAAAGCAGAGATTGAACGAGTTGGAGAGGCTTCTACTCTAGTTCCCTGCCCAAAGCTTTTTGATAAATTAGAAGAAGCTATGCGAGATGTTGAAGGTATAAAAGTCCTGCCACGAACCCATGCAGCTGCTGGTTCTGAAGATTGCTCTTGGCACATTCGTAAGGTTGCACAGCACGGAGGACAAGCTGGCTTTTTCATGTATGGCTGTGAACACAAAGGACACCACCGTCCAGACTTTGACATCCAAGATGAACAAAACCTTCCTGTTGCTTTAAAGGTCTTTATTAGCTTTGCAAAGAAGGTCAATGGTCTGTGAACTTACATCTGAATTAATTCAGAGGCTTCATGAGATCTAACTGAATCGCTAGTAAGGAGCTCTTTACCCATTCAAGAGCATTCCGGCCCACACTGCTTTTATCATCTTTGGCAAGGAACGGCCATTTGGCTAGATTCCTTGCCGCACACTCATATTGATCGTGCTCTTGCTCTTGAGCTCAGAACTCACATTACCACTCACGTTCTTTTAACGTTAATCCTTGATAACGATGAGCACAAAAACAATTAACTTTGCTTGATGAAGAGGCCATTAATCGGGAAATCGTTAATCTATGGAAAACGATTAGCTTCTTATACTCTTCTCTCAATTCGTTTGCAGCAAATAGCTGCAATAACACCAAGCAAACTGATTGCAATAGCTA